>Ga0194060_10000373_pt1 | contig 32813 bp, 30 predicted proteins | sample SepL225m_MetaG_FD_163427 | JGI IMG/M metagenome (GOLD analysis project Ga0194060, IMG submission 163427) | Anoxic zone freshwater microbial communities from boreal shield lake in IISD Experimental Lakes Area, Ontario, Canada - Sep2016-L222-5m | ecosystem: Environmental > Aquatic > Freshwater >...
GTAAAAAATCATTGGTGGAGTAATCTGTTGAAAATAATTCAAACAGCCCTTGCATTGTTGATTCCAATTTTGAACTTGCTTACTCAAGATGTCAAATGGGCAACGGCAGGAGCTGGTGCAATGATTGCGCTTTTAGAGGCAATTCAGCAACTCAAGCAGTACTCAACACTCTGGGTAACGTATCGTTCAACAGCGGAAAATCTTAAACATGAAAAGTTTTTGTTTCTCTCGGCAGCCGGTCCTTATCGAGGTTTATCGGAATCCGAAAGATTGATTCAACTGGCTGAACGAGTTGAAGAGCGTGTATCCACAGAAAATGCCAACTGGTTTAGAGATACGCAGCGTGTGATCAGTGCGCAGAAAAAAGAGAGTGTCTGATTGGGTTTTATACAATTAATGAGCATTATGAATGCCTTATGATTTTGGACGATCACCTATGGAAATAAGAACGGAGCTCCACTTTGGAGACTGTACTCAAGTACTCACAGATCTGCCGGACGATTCGGTAGACCTGATATTTACCTCTCCACCCTATGCTGACCAGAGAAAGCAGACCTATGGAGGTTTTCATCCAGATGACTACGTCGAGTGGTTTTTGCCGATATCGGAGCAACTGCTGAGGGTACTCAAACCAACCGGTACCTTTGTGCTGAACATTAAGGAGAAGGTTGTCAATGGCGAACGGAGCACCTATGTTATGGAACTTATTCTGGATATGCGAAAACAGGGGTGGCTCTGGACTGAAGAGTTTATCTGGCACAAAAAAAACTCTTATCCGGGTAAATGGCCAAACCGCTTCAGGGACTCATGGGAACGGCTGATTCAGTTTAACAAGAGTAAACAGTTCTACATGAATCAGCAAGCTGTTATGGTTCCGATGGGCGACTGGTCAAAGAGTCGGCTCAAAAACCTGAGTGAAACTGATAAGGTACGAGATACGTCGAAGGTGGGGAGTGGGTTTGGGAAAAACATCTCAAACTGGCTCGACCGGGATATGGCCTATCCGACCAACGTGTTGCACCTTGCGACCGAGTGCAACAATAAAAAACACAGTGCTGCATTTCCTGAAGCTCTCCCCGAATGGTTTATCAAACTCTTTACCCAAGAGGGCGATACCGTTCTCGATCCCTTTATGGGTTCAGGGACAACCAATGCTGTGGCACAAAGAATGAAGCGCCACTCCATCGGCATTGAAATTGTAGAGGAGTACTACTCCATGGTACAAAAAGAGCTGAAACCTGTTGAACTCTATCTGCTGGAACAAAAGGACGATTATGACCCCACTTGCCCTTAACGATGTCTCTGCGTATGTTGAAGAGAATATTGGCACTTTTCATCAAAAAAGAATAGCCACTCTTGATGACTTGAGCCTCTCAAAAGTACTGAAAAGGAAGAACCCTTATCTCTTTAAGGCAAAGTATGTTCTGACAGCCCATGAGATTGTCAAAGGCTTGGTTGATGCCCATATCTCGTCAAACGAGGAGACTGTTTTTGGAGACTGGCTTGAGGGATTGGCCATATTTATCAACGGCAAAGTTTATGGCGGCTGGAAATCCGGTATTCCTGGAGTTGATCTTGAGTTTGACAAGGATGGAAAACGATTCATTGTCAACATCAAATCAGGCCCGAATTGGGGTAACAGCAGTCAGATTGCCAAGATGAAGTCTGACTTCAAAACAGCGGCGAAAACTCTCCGCACCAGTAATTCAGGGATTCAGGTTGTTGCTGTCAATGGATGCTGTTACGGAAAGAGCAATACTCCCGATCAGGGCGACTATTTCAAATACTGTGGTCAGACCTTTTGGGAGTTTATCTCATCAGATCCAAATCTCTACACTGACCTTATCGATCCATTGGGGCACACCGCAAAGGAGAGAAATAACGAATTTTGTCACTCTTATGCGCAGATGATCAACAAGTTTACTCAGCAATTTGGTGTGGAGTATTGTGAGGCCAATGGAGCAATCAACTGGAAAAAGCTGGTGGAGTTCAACTCGTCAGCGGGAAGGTAGTCTCAGTAGTGTGTCCACCGCGATATTATTCCTTTTTTGCAGCAGTTACTACTTGAGGAAATACCCGTCAGAAGCACTCTCAAGAGGAGAAAAACATAAAAAGCATTGTATTTCTGATTCAGAAAATGATAATTTGCCTTGTACATTTATTCAGGCACTTAATCAGATAAACAATGCGTCGATTTATTGACGACGAACTTCTGAGCTGGCAGGTGAGTACAAGGCGAAAACCGCTGATTCTGCGAGGAGCACGACAGGTTGGTAAAACATGGTCGCTCAAGGAGTTTGGGAAAAACCGGTTTGAATCGCTTGCTCTGGTTGATCTGGAGCGCAACCCTTCTCTGCGGCGGGTGTTTGATGGCGATCTTCATGCGGCACGAATCTGTTCTGACCTTGAGGTACTGCTTCGGCAGGAGATTACTCCAGGAAAAACCCTGCTCTTTTTTGATGAAATCCAGGCTGCTCCTCGAACCATAACCGCATTGCGCTACTTTTATGAGGAGATGCCGGAGCTGCATGTGGTGGCGGCAGGGTCGCTCCTTGAATTTGCGCTTAAGGAGGCTTCGTTTCCTGTCGGCAGAGTTCAGTTTCTTAACCTCTATCCGCTCTGTTTCGCAGAATATCTGGAGGCGACTGGCAACACTCCTGCGGCTTCGGCTCTGCTTGGCAATCCGGCTGAAATCTCACCTGTCGTGCATGAACTGCTCCGCGATGAGCTGAAGCACTATTTTTTTATCGGTGGTATGCCTTCGGCGGTCAATGCTTATGTGGAACATGGTTCGATGAGGGAGGCTTTTGAAGTGCAGGGGGAGATTGTCGAATCATACCGAATGGATTTTGCCAAATATACCCCACAGGTAGACCGTTACTGCCTCGACTCTGTCTTCACCTCACTTGCACAACGTGTTGGAGATCAGATAAAATATGCACGGCTGGGAGCGGGATACAGCAATCTGACGTTGAAAAAGGCTTTTGATGCGTTATGTCTGGCTCAGCTTGCCCGCCGGATTCCTTCGGCTGATCCCACGGCACTCCCTCTGGGGGCGAGTGCTTCGGCCAAGGTGTTCAAGGCGCTCATGCTCGATCTTGGAGTAATGCGTTATCTCTCTGGTATGCCTGACGATATTGAGTATGCCAAGGGGAACCTGCTCACCATGTATCGAGGGGCCATGGCTGAGCAGTTTGTGGGTCAGGAGATGCTGGTATCGCAAAAAGGGGCTCTCTATTACTGGGATCGGCAGGCGAAAAGCAGCTCCGCTGAGGTTGATTATCTGGCTGTTCTTGGCGGCAGAATTCATCCGGTAGAGGTAAAAAGCGGCGCAACCGGCAGTCTGAGAAGCTTGCATCTTTTTCTGGCCTCATATCCAGAGTGTGGCAAGGCGCTCGTCTTTTCGGATCGCCCTTATGCAGATTTTCCTGAGCAGAAGATCACGTTTTTACCGCTCTATGCTGCTTATGCCGCGACAAAGTGAGGGCAATGCAAAGCACGAATGGTGGATTCTGGAAATCCTTTGATCATTATTCGGAATTCCAGATGGTGCTGTAACCTATCCTGCCGTAATAAACGGAAAAAAATGTAAGTTAGAACCGTTACGGGATTGAACACTCATCTCTGGAAAAAAGAACGGATTTTCTTCTTGGGTAGCATCACAGAAGAACAGAACGCCAACGTAAACTAACAAATGATTCAACTCGAACAACTCCAACCCAACGCCGCACTGCGAGGTATTGTACCGGGCGTCTCGGTTACGGTCGTCAGTGTGCAATGCTTTGGTTCGGAGGCGCTTGAGCTTACCTACAAGACACCGGATGGCAAAGTGGCCAATGAGCTGGTTTATCGCCACGACGAACCACGATTGGACATTGTTGAGCAGGGACGACCCTGGAGTTTTGACGGTGATGGCGCGCTCTTCCGGTTGGTCTCTGAAGCGCAGCGCATTCGGTTGGCTCACCTGTTTGATCCGGTGCTGGCGGTCCATACTTCCAATATTGAGCCACTGCCACACCAGATTACGGCGGTCTATGAAGCCATGCTGCCTCGCCAGCCCTTACGATTTCTTTTGGCGGACGACCCCGGTGCAGGCAAAACCATTATGGCGGGGTTGCTCATCAAGGAGCTGATTGCCCGTGGTGACCTGCAACGCTGTCTGATTGTTTGCCCCGGAAGTTTGGCGGAGCAGTGGCAGGATGAACTCTACCGCCGTTTTCATCTCCCCTTTGAGATTCTCACCAACGATAAACTGGAAGCAGCCCGTACCGGAAACTGGTTCCTTGAAACAAACCTGGTCATTGCCCGCCTCGATAAACTCTCGCGAAATGAAGAGGTGCAGTTAAAGCTGCAAGCTCCGGATTGCCGTTGGGATCTGGTGATTTGTGACGAAGCCCACAAAATGTCGGCTACGGTTTTTGGCGGTGAAACCAAATACACCAAACGCTACCGACTTGGCCAACTGCTCTCGACCTTGACGCGTCATTTTTTGTTAATGACGGCGACACCGCATAATGGCAAGGAGGCTGACTTTCAGCTTTTTATGGCACTGCTTGATGGCGATCGCTTCGAGGGCAAGTTCCGCGACGGCGTGCATTCATCCGACGTTTCCGACTTGATGCGTCGCATGGTCAAAGAGAATTTGCGGAAGTTCGATGGCACACCTCTCTTCCCTGAGCGTATTGCCTACACACTTCCTTACCATCTGTCGCCCCAGGAGGAAGCACTCTACAAAGCCGTCACGAGCTATGTTCGTGAAGAGTTCAGTCGCGCTGAGGCGCTGGAAAATAACAAGCGAGCAGGTACGGTAGGCTTTGCATTAACTATCCTGCAACGGCGGCTTGCTTCATCCCCGGAAGCCATTTACCAGTCGCTGCGCCGCCGCAAAGAAAAACTTGAGAGCCGACTGCGTGAACTTGAGCTGCTCCAGCGTGCCGGTCAGGTTGCACCGAACCCGTCTTTTGGTGCACCAACGATTGACAGCGACGATATTGAGGAGCTCGATGAGGCCCCGGAGAACGAAGTTGAAGCAATCGAAGAAGAGATCCTCGATCAGGCCACCGCCGCACGCTCAATTGCTGAGCTGTATAGTGAGATTGAAACCCTGAAGAACCTCGAAGCGACCGCCTTGCTTGTCCGAAGCAGTGGCGCTGATACCAAATGGGCGGAACTCTCAGGCCTGCTTGGTGAAATATTCACCACCGCAGCGCGGCAGCAATTGGTTGAACCGGAAGTGCCCTATGGTTCCGGTCCGATTCCGCCTCCCAAGCCTTCGCCGCTCCAGAAGCTGGTTGTTTTCACCGAGCATCGCGATACACTCAACTATCTGGAAGAACGCATCACCCGATTTCTTGGACGCAAGGATGCTGTGGTCATTATCCACGGAGGCACAGGCCGGGAACATCGTCTCAAGGTACAGGAATCTTTCAAACACGACCCAACGGTGCAGGTGCTCCTTGCAACCGATGCGGCCAGTGAGGGCATCAACCTCCAGCGCGCCCACCTGATGGTCAACTACGACCTGCCCTGGAACCCCAACCGTCTTGAACAGCGCTTTGGGCGAATCCACCGTATTGGCCAGACGGAGGTCTGCTACCTCTGGAATCTGGTGGCTGATGACACTCGCGAAGGCGATGTCTATCGTCGGCTCCTCGAAAAGCTGGAACAGGCACGTCAGGCTTTGGGCGGTCAGGTTTTCGATGTGCTGGGCAAACTCGCCTTTGAAGCCGATGGTCGTCTCATGTCGCTGCGTGACCTGCTCATCGAGGCAATCCGTTATGGCGAAAAACCGGAAACTAAAGCATTTCTCACCACGGTACTCGATACCGCTCTCGACAGCAGCCACCTGCAAACCCTGCTTGAAGAGAGGATGCTGGTTCATGATGCCATGGATGCCAGCAACGTACAGCGCATCCGTGCGGATATGGAACGGGCCGATGCTCGCCGGTTGCAGCCACACTACATCGAATCATTTTTTCTGGAAGCATTCAAGCGACTTGGCGGTAATTCCCGGCAGCGTGAACCCCGCCGATTCGAGATCACCCATGTACCCGCTCCAATCAGGAACCGTGACCGCCTCATTGGCATCGGAGAGCCCGTGCTGCCACGCTATGAGCGAATCGCCTTCGAGAAAACCCTGATTGCCCCGCGGGGAGAGCCTCTGGCAGCATTTGTTTGTCCCGGTCATCCGCTGCTCGATTCCGTTATTGACCTGACCCTCGAACGGCATCGCGATCTGCTGAAACGTGGCACTGTGCTGGTTGATGAACGAGACCATGGAACCAGACCAAGAGTGCTCTTCTATCTGGAACACGCCATTCAGGATGCCAGCCTCACCCGTGACGGTAACCGCCGCATAGTTTCCCGTCGTTTGATGTATGTCGAACTGGACGACCTGGGAACAGTGCGCCACGTTCAATACGCACCCTACCTCGATTTTCGTCCACTTGCCGCAGGTGAACCCGGTGTTGAAACCCTGCTCGATCGCTCGGAATGCCAGTGGATCACCCGTGAACTGGAGCAGAGTGCCCAGACTTATGCTATCACCCACGTCGTGCCAGAGCATCTTGCAGAAATCAAAGGACGGAAACTTGAACTGATAGCCAAAACCGAGGCAGCCGTAAAAGATCGGCTGACCAAGGAGATTACTTACTGGGATCACCGCTCCGAAGAGCTGAAGCTGCAAGAGCGTTCAGGAAAACCCAATGCCCGACTCAACTCCGGCGAAGCGCGAAAACGTGCCGACCTGCTGCAAGGGCGCATGCATAAAAGGCTTGAAGAGTTACGGCTCGAAGCCCAGCTTTCACCACTGCCTCCCGTTGTGCTTGGCGGCATGTTGGTAGTGCCGATTGGCCTCATTCACGCCATGGCGGGTCACTCCGAACCAGAGGCCAGCATCCCGACCGACACCCAGGCGAGCGCTGCCCGCGCACGAGCAATCATCATGGAGATCGAGCGTACTCTCGGTTTTGACCCCACCGATCGGGAACTTGAAAAGCTTGGCTACGACATCGAAAGTCGCATTCCCGGCACAGGCAAACTGCGCTTCATTGAAGTCAAGGGGCGCGTTTCCGGTGCACCGACTATCACCGTTACCCGCAACGAAATTCTCTATTCTCTCAACAAGCCTGACGACTTTATTCTTGCCATTGTCGAGTTTCTTGATGCCGAAACGCACAAGGTGCATTACATTAAAATGCCCTTCAATCGGGAACCCGATTTTGGGGTGTGTAGTGTCAATTATATCTTCACTGACCTTCTTGCCAAAGGAGAGCTTCCATCATGAACCTGTTTGAATTGCCTGTGAGCAGAAATTGGGATCGATGCAAAATGTGTGTATTTTTCGGGGAGATAAAAAACTCTCAACGCTGTTGAGAGAATTGGCATCACTATCGTATTTTTTTTTGCTTAAAGTGGTTAGGTGAACAAGTAATAACTGTAACATCAACTGTAAAGATGGGATATTCAAATGCAAAGTGAAGATGAAATAGTTAATGGAACTGATAACTGGTTTGAAGATGAACCCGGTGAGGTTGAGGACTTCCAGATAAGGGAATATGATATTACTGCATCGCCAAACGACTTCAACATGTCAACCATGTTCAGCTTCATAGAGTCTGGTGCGGTTAAGATCCCTGGATTTCAGCGAAACTATGTCTGGGATATCAAGAGGGCATCCAAGCTGATTGAATCAATTCTTATAGGTTTGCCGATTCCCCAGATTTTTCTTTACGAGGAGTCGCGTAACAAGTTTTTGGTGATTGATGGGCAGCAGCGTTTAATGACGATTTACTACTTCATCAAACAGCGCTTTCCAAGAAAGGAAAAACGTATTGAGCTTCGAAGAATCTTTGACGAAAAGGGAAATATACCAGATGACGTACTGCAGGATGATGCTTATTTCATAAAGTTCAATCTTCAGCTTACCGAGCGTTTGCCGGATCGGCCAAATCGACGGAACAAGCTCAATTATGGAACACTTGGGGAATTAAAGAGCACGTTTGATCTTCGCACGGTACGAAATATCATCATCAAGCAGAATCTTCCTGATTCTAAAGAGGGTGATGTGTCGTCGATTTATGAAATATTTAATCGTCTGAATACTGGCGGGGTCAATCTAAAACCACAAGAAATCAGGACAAGCCTCTATCACTCATATTTTTATGAGATGCTCTACCGCATCAACCTGGAACCTCGTTGGCGTAAACTATTGGGATTGGCAGAGCCTGACTTGCACATGAAAGACATCGAAATTCTCTTGCGTGCCTATGCCATGATGATGTGTGGTGCTGAATACAAACCATCAATGACAAGATTTTTGAATCTTACATCAAAAAGGGCAGAATCCCTTTCAAAAGAGAAGGTTGATTATCTGGAAAAACTTTTCAATGCGTTTCTGGTCTCCTGTTCTTTTTTGCCGGAGAATGCATTCTTCAGGGCTAACGAAGAGAGGGTAAATATCTCTTTTGTTGACTCTGTCTTTGCCTCACAATGCTCAGAAGCATTTTTCAATAATACGCTTGATTTACAGGTCTTAAGTCCTGAAAAGTTGCAATACCTCAAAATGGATCCCGAATTTGTCAGTGCAGCACGGTTTGATACAGCAAGTTCGACCAATGTGGCCAAAAGGCTCGAAAGATCACATGTAATTCTTCATGGATAAAAAAATGCCAAGCACAGAAGAGACCTTCATTGATTCGTTGTATGAAGAACAAAAAAAACTTATTGCCTTTCTTCAGCAGCAGGGGCAACCATCATATTCACAAAGTGTCGAAGCGTTTCTGAGCAAGGCACTGTTGTTATCTTGTGCAAGTTACTTCGAAAGTCGCATTACAAATGCAATATTTGATTATGCAAAGAACGTTTCCAATTCTGATGAAGCTTTGATCTCATTGGTTCGCATCAAGGCAATTGACCGGCAATATCACTCCTATTTTAACTGGAGTGAAAGAACAAATACAACAAAGTTTTTTTCAATGTTTGGGTCAACAATAAAAGACTCTGCCAAAAAAGAGCTTAAGGAGAGTGATCTTTCTGATGCCGCAGCAGCTTTTCTGGAGCTTGGTGATCTGCGAAACCTCTTGGTACATGAGAATTTTGCGGCCTATCTCCTTGAAAAGACATCGGAGGAAATTTACAAACTTTACCGTCAAGCCCTGAGGTTTGTTGGATACATAGAAGGTAAACTTAATCCGACTACGGTCGGGGAATCGAGTTAGGATATGAAACTTGCGAAAATCGACATAACCTACTTTCGCTGCTTTGAATCGCTTGCTGTCAAGCTTCATCCTGACATCAACGTCTTTGTTGGTGCCAATGGTGCAGGTAAAAGCAGCATACTTGATGCCATCGCCATTGCGCTGTACGAAATAGTTGCAGCAAATGGTGGGGGAGGCAAGAGCCAGCGAAAAACGCAGGGGGCTGCACTTTTGCCTACCGATATTTACCTTGATGATCCTTCAGTGTTAGATTTTTTTTCTAGTAGTAAATCATTCGTACAGGTTGGCGCAGGGGTAACAAATTACTATCCGGTTGAAGATTTTACAGGAAAAACTCCTGACGGGAGTGAGTCCTTGTTGGAGTGGACAGAACTCATTGAATATCGTCCGCCTGCCATGTTTATTTACGATACCAGTGCATCGGAAAGAGTATCTGAACTCCATCGTTATGTGAAGACACTCTGGCTGGAAATCCGCAAAAGTCCGCAAGCACTGATTCCATTGCCCGTTGTGGCCTACTACCGTGCGACAAGAAGGATGGGCGGAATGCCTGAACTTGGAGATATCTTCAAACTCGATCTTGCCAGAGACAAGGCATTCGTCAGTGCTCTCGATGCAGCAGCCAATTTTACTGCCATGTGCCAGTGGTTCTACCTGCGTGAGAATGCCGAGCTCCGTGCCAATGTAAACGCCCAAAATGGCGACAGCAAGGAGTTTGCCGATTTGCGTGCAGTGCGACAGGCATTGAAACTTACCATCGAGGGGTTGGAGCGTGTCTATTTTGATGGTAGCCCACCTCGATTGATGGTTGAAATCCGGGAATTCGATGGCAGCTCCCGAGCATTCGAGCTGGCGCAACTGAGCGACGGTTATCGTAACCTGCTTGCACTGGTGCTCGACTTTGCGCGTCGGCTGGCACAGGCCAATCCAAACTGGCCAAATCCGCTTGAAGCTCCGGGTATTCTGCTTATCGACGAGATTGAGCTGCATCTTCATCCCCGCTGGCAGCAACAGGTTATTCCTGCTCTTCGGGCAGCTTTTCCTAACACCCAGCTCATTGTTTCAACACACAGTCCGGCGGTGCTCACCACAGTACGCCGCGAACATATCAAACTGCTTGGCGCTGACCATCAGTTTGAGCAGATTCCAAATGATGTAGGTACCTACGGCGCGGACAACTCCCGCGTTCTTGCTGAGGTGTTTGGTACTTATTCTCGACCTCAAAATATTGATACAGTCCAACAATTAGCTGAATACTGGCAGGCAGTGGAAGCTCAAGAACACGATACCGATCAAGCAAAAGATCTACGTCAGGAGCTTGAATCCGCATTGGGCACAAGCGATCCCGATCTTCTTCGCGCCGATCTTAGGATAAAGCAGTTACAATTTCTGAAGCAACGATGAAGAGCATCCAACGCAATGAACCGCCGGACTGCCTTGGCAAGCAACCGAAAAGTCAGTCTTGGGATGATTTTAAGAATAGTGAGTGTCATCTTGCTTTACACGCAGTCTTGCGACAGGAGCAACAGGCTCTTTGCTGCTATTGTGAAACCAACATCAATGATGGTGATGGACATATAGAGCATATTGAACCACGTACTGTAAATCAGAAACGAATCTACGATTACACAAATCTGGCACTCTCGTGCAATGGTGGCAACGCAAAACATTGTGGCCATTACAAGGATAACCGGCAAAGGAACCCTGGGTACAAGTGGAATGCTGCACGCTTTTCCTCTCCCCATGATCCAGAAACATGTTTGCTGTTCACTTACGACAAGCAATCAGGCAAAATCTGCCCGACAAAAGCCAACCCGGATACATCTGCTTACATGATTGGTTATCTTGGCCTCAATTGTCCCAGTCTTCAGGAGCGACGACGTAGCCACGCAAGCAGATTGATCGATGCATTGACAGAGCAACCCGGTATTGAGACAAGGAATTTCCTTTGCGAATATTATCTAAAACCCGATACAGATAATTATTTGCAATCATTTTACTCGCTCTCGAAAGCGATTTTGGAACCATGATCTACAAGAAAAAACTCATAGAAGTTGCGCTGCCGCTTGAAGCGATCAATATTGCCAGTGCACGTGAAAAATCCATTCGCCATGGTCACCCCTCGACGCTTCATTTGTGGTGGGCGCGGCGACCTTTGGCCGCGGCACGGGCGGTGATTTTTGCCCAGATGGTTGATGACCCTTCAGCCCACCCCGATATTTTCCCCACAGAAAAGAAGCAGGAGAAAGAGCGCCAACGGCTTTTTCGTATTATAGAGGAGTTGGTGAAATGGGAGAACACCACCAACGAGACGGTGTTGCAGCAGGCACGTGAGGAGATCTGGCAGAGCTGGCGCTACACCTGCGCCGAGAATGCTGATCATCCGCGAGCAAGTGAGCTGTTCGACCGCTACAAACTGCCAGCTTTTCACGATCCTTTTTCCGGAGGAGGAGCGTTGCCGCTTGAGGCGCAGCGACTTGGGTTGGAGAGTTACGCCAGCGACCTGAATCCGGTTGCAGTGCTGATCAACAAGGCGATGATTGAGATTCCTCCGAAGTTTGCAGGGAAGCAGCCGGTTAATCCTGAGTGGCAGCAAAAATCACTTGCAGGAAAAATGGGGCGGGAATGGAAAGGTGCCCAAGGGTTGGCGGAAGACGTTCGTTACTACGGCCAGTGGATGCGCGACGAAGCTGAAAAGCGCATCGGCCATCTCTATCCAAAGATTGAAGTGACAGCCGCAATGGCTGAAGAGCGACCTGACCTGAAAAAATATGTCGGACGGCAGCTCACCGTTATTGCCTGGCTCTGGGCACGGACGGTGAAAAGCCCCAATCCCGCTTTTGCCAATGTTGATGTGCCGTTGGTTTCAACTTTTATGCTCTCCACCAAAGCGGGCAAGGAGGCTTACCTGGGAGCGCGGGCATCCCGCCCGCATGCGGCCAAGATGGCCGCGCTCCCAGGCTATACATTTGAGGTGAAAATTGGCAAACCGGCAGATGCGGAAAGTGCAAAACGAGGCACGAGTGCTGGTAAACGGGCTGCCTTTCGCTGTCTGATGTCGGACACTCCAATCACCTACGATTATATACGTGAGGAGGGTAAAGCCGGACGAATGGGCGTGAAGTTGATGGCCATTGTTGCCGAAGGTGATCGCGGAAGGGTATATCTTTCACCAACGCCAGAGATGGAAGAGATTGCACTGAGCGCACAACCAACGTGGAGGCCGGAAACTCCTTTGCATGGTAAGTGTCGCGTGAATGTTTCCAATTATGGGCTTGATGTATACGGAGATCTCTTTACCTCCCGTCAACTTGTGGCACTAACAACCTTTTCCGATCTCGTGCAGGAAGCTCGTGAGCTGGTATACCTAGGAGCGCGGCCATCTTGGCCGCATTCAGCCAAGATTACAGATCAGTCTAAACCGGCAACAAACGTATCGGCATCCCGACTGCTTGCGGGCGGGACGCCCGCGCTCCCAGCACCCACGTGGCACTCTCGTGGCTACCTTCCTCATTGGGAAGCAGGTGCCATTCCCCAAAGTATCACCTTTCGTCTTCATGACAGTCTCCCCCGAACTCTTCTGGAAACCTGGCGCGAAGAGCTTGCTAACCTTCCCGAAACTGAAGCTACCCGTGAGCGTCGCCAGCGAATCGAAGCTGCGCTTGATGCCGGTCATGGTGAATGCTTGTTGCGCAATATCGAGGTTGGTACACTGGTCGAGCATGCGCTGTTGCACTTTGACCAGCAACGCTATAAGCTTCATGCGTGGGTTATCATGCCCAACCATGTACATGTGCTGATAACTCCGCTCGAAGGTAATACCCTTTCGTCAATTCTGCATTCATGGAAGTCATTTACCGCCAAGTCGGCAAACCAGTTGCTTGGGCGAATAGGCACGTTTTGGCTTGAAGAATATTTTGATCGATCGATACGAAATGAAGAGCATTATAACCGGGTGGTTGAATACATTCATAATAACCCGGTCAAGGCGGGACTGTGCGTTGCGGCTGAAGAGTGGGGGTTGAGCAGTGCGAGGTATGGGGGGGAAGAGCGGGCGGGATGCCCGCGCTCCCAGGAAGCCGCACTCTCTACAGATTATGCTGATGCGGTTGCTGTTTATTTGGCGTTTGCTGTGGATAAATGTTGCGACTATTGGTCGGCGATTTGTACTTGGCATAATTCTGGTGAAAAAATGCGGAACACGTTTGGTCGACAAGCTATTCCAATGAGTTGGGATTATGCAGAGGTTAATCCAATGTGTGATTCATCTGGTAACTGGATGGCTATGGTTGATTGGGTTTGGAAAGCCCTTATGATTACTCCTGCCAATTTAGAAGGGATTGCTGTACAATCTGATGCCCAGACACAGATAGTTAGTTCCGGGAAGCTTATTTCAACAGACCCGCCTTACTACGATAATATCGGTTACGCTGACCTTTCAGACTTCTTCTATGTCTGGTTGCGCCGTTCTTTAAAGTCAGTTTATCCGGATCTGTTTACCACACTGGCCGTGCCGAAGGCTGAAGAGCTGGTGGCAACACCCTACCGACACGGGAGCAAGGCAAAGGCGGAGAGCTTCTTCCTTGATGGCATGACCAAGGCTATGCATCGCCTGGCTGAACAGGCGCATCCAGCTTTTCCTGTAACTATCTACTACGCCTTCAAGCAGGCGGAAAGCGACGGGGTTGATGGAACGACCAACACCGGCTGGGATACTTTCCTTGCTGCGGTGATAGAAGCTGGATTTGCCATCAGTGGCACCTGGCCGATGCGCACCGAACTGAGTAACCGCATGATTGGTGCAGGTTCCAACGCCCTCGCCTCCAGCATCATCCTTGTCTGCCGCCAACGCCCTGCCAGCGCGTCCACAGCCACCCGCCGTGACTTCGTAGCCGCGCTTAAAGGACCTTCCCGCGAAGAGCGTGAACAACTTGAACAGGAGAAAAAACGGAAAGAGCTCTCATCAGCCCGTCGTGAGGAAATTCGTGTGCGTCTTGAGGATAACCTTCCAGCGGCTTTGGTAAAGTTGCAAAGCGGCAACATTGCGCCTGTGGATCTTGCGCAGGCGGCCATTGGCCCCGGCATGGCGGTCTATACCCGTTACGCCAAAGTCCTTGATGCCGACGGCAAACCTGTTCCGGTACGTGCAGCGCTGGCGCTGATCAATCAGGTGCTCGACGAAGCGCTGGCTGAGCAGGAGGGCGATTTCGATGCCGACACCCGATGGTCGCTCACCTGGTTTGAGCAGATGGGTTTCAACGATGGCGATTATGGTATTGCCGAGCAGCTTTCCAAGTCCAAAAATACTGCTGTTCAAGGGTTGGTTGAAGCGGGTATTATTCTCTCCAAAGCGGGCAAAGTGCGCTTGTTGAAACCGGCGGAACTCCCTGGGAGCGCGGGCGTCTCGCCCGCATCTATCTCAGGAAGCGCAACAAGCGTCTCGCATGGATTCGAAAAGGAAATATGCGGCCAAGATGGCCGCGCTCCCAGGCCTCCCAGGGATGCTCACAGGCTTACCGTATGGGAAATGGTGCATCAACTCATTCGTGTGCTCGAAGTCAGCGGCGAAAGTGCTGCGGCGGATCTGGTGGCCAAGCTTGGCAGCAAAGCCGAAATTGCCCGGGAACTCTGTTATCGTCTTTACACCCTTTGCGAACGTAAAAAGCGGGCCAATGAAGCGATGAGCTATAACGGTCTGGTACAGAGCTGGCCGGAGATTACCCGTCTGGCTCAGGAAAAACCCTCTGCCGTTGCCTCCGATACCTATAACTTGTTTGATCAAAAGTAAACCATGGCCCTCACCAATCACGAACGTGTCGGCAAGGCACTGGCACAACTGAAAGCAGGTCTTTCGCCCTTTGTTGAGCGGGAGGTCAATGCCGCCATTGATGATAATGTGCTCACGATGCTGAGGCTGAAGAGCTATGTTGATGATCCAATCCTCGTCAATAAAAGTATTGCTGAATGGGATGTGGCACCGCTTCTGAAACTGATGTGGGATATCTGGAACGACGTGTTCCGCAATACACTGGGTTTTTCTGAACGCAGCCTTGTTTCGGAGATTCGTGACTGCCGCAATAAATGGGTTCATCAGGAACTTTTTTCCAGCGATGATGCTTATCGCGCCTTGGATTCTATTGGCCGCTTGCTTGCTGCTATCTCTGCACCGGAGGGTGATGAGGTGGAGAGGGCGAAGATGGAGTTGCTGCGTCTCCGCTTTGATGAGCAGGCGCGGGGAGAGCGCAGAAAATCGTCTGGTATTGCGCTCGAAACCGGGGTAACCGGTATGCTCAAGCCGTGGCGGGAGGTAGTTATGCCGCATGACGATGTGGCCAGTGGCCGTTACCAGCAGGCTGAGTTTGCCGCCGACCTCTGGCAGGTGCATCTTGGTGAAGGTACCGATGAGTATCGTGACCCGGTGGAGTTTTTTCGCCGTACCTATCTGACCGAAAGCCTGAAGGAGATGCTGATTGGTGCCGTGCGCCGCATGACCCAGGGGGGCGGTGATCCGGTGGTGCAGTTGCAGACCAACTTCGGCGGTGGCAAAACCCATTCGATGCTGGCGCTCTACCACCTTTTTTCCGGAGTTCCACCGACCGAACTGGCGGGTGTTGATACCATTCTCTCTGCTACTGGCGTGAGCATCGTGCCCAAGGTGAACCGTGTTGTGCTGGTGGGCAACAAGATCTCTCCCGGCAATCCTGTAGTGAAGTGTGACGGAACGGTGGTGCGTACCCTTTGGGGTGAACTTGCCTGGCAGCTTGGCGGGAAAAAGGCGTATGACCGTGTGGCAGCCGATGACCAGATGGCTACCAGCCCAGGTGACCTGTTGCGTGAACTCTTTAACGAGTACAGCCCCTGCTTGATTCTGGTTGATGAGTGGGTCGCCTATGCTCGCCAACTTCATGACCAGAGCGATCTTCCGGCGGGTGGTTTTGAAACGCAGTTTTCTTTTGCCCAAGTGTTGACAGAATCGGCCAAGTTAGCCAAAAATTGCCTGCTGGTTATCAGCTTGCCAGCTTCAGATACGACTGGTTCACCGCATACGCAGGCCAATGATGTGGAGGTTGGCGGTACCCGTGGCCGTGAGGCGCTCGATCGGCTGCGCAATGTTGTGGGGCGGGTGGAATCTTCATGGCGCCCGGCCAGTGCGGAGGAGGGGTTTGAGATTGTTCGTCGTCGTCTCTTTCAGCCACTTGCTGACCCTGAGCAGTTCAAGCAGCGAGATGTGGTGGCACGTGCCTTTGCTGATTTTTATCGCAGCCAGCAGGCCGAGTTTCCGCCTGAGACTCGTGATGCCGGATATGAGCAGCGTATCAAGGCCGCGTACCCGATTCATCCGGAAATTTTCGATCGCCTCTATACCGACTGGTCAACGCTGGTGAAGTTCCAGCGCACACGCGGCGTGTTGCGACTGATGGCGGCAGTGATTCACAGCCTCTGGGAAAAGGGCGACCGCAACCCGCTTATTCTACCGGCAAATGTTGCCATTGATGATCCTCGGGTGCAGTCCGAATTGACCCGATACCTCTCGGATAACTGGGTGCCGGTTATCGAAAAGGATGTTGATGGGCCGAACTCGCTTCCGCTTAAAATTGACAGTGAGCAACCTAATCTTGGCAAGTATTCTGCCTGCCGCCGGGTTGCCCGTGCTATCTACATGGGCTCGGCGCCGACAACGGCTGCTGCTCACAAGGGAATCGAAGACCGACAGGTGAAGCTTGGCTGCGTGATGCCCGGCGAATCACCGGCAATTTTTGGCGATGCCCTGCGTCGCATGGCAAGTGCCGCAACCTACCTCTATCAGGACGGATCACATTACTGGTATTCGACCCAGCCAACCGTGACCAAACTGGCCGAAGATCGTGCCGAACAGTTGAAGCGTGAACCCGACAAGGTTGCCATTGAACTCGAAAAACGGTTGCGCAAGGAGCTTGCCACTACCGGCGATTTTAACCGCATTCACCCCATGCCACAGAGCGGTGCTGACGTGCCGGATGATCTGGATGCACGGCTGGTCGTGTTGGGTCTTGCCCACCCCTACAGCCGGGAAACCGGCAATGCCGCCGATCTGGCCGCAAAAGCAATTCTGGAGAACCGGGGCAATTCACCGCGTCTCTATCGCAATACGCTGCTCTTTCTTGCCGCCGATAAAACCCGTCTGCAGGATCTCGACGAAGCCGCCCGGAAATACCTTGCCTGGCACTCAATTCTTGATGAGCAGAAAAATCTCAACCTCTCACCCTATCAGGTAACACAGGCTGAAAACCAGAAGAGCAGCGCAGAGAGTGCCGTAACTGCCCGCTTGCCCGAAACCTGGCAGTGGCTGCTGGTGCCGGTACAAAGCTCCCCGCAAGCACCCATAACCTGGGAAGCTCTGCGCCTCACTGGCAGCGACCCGCTGGCCGTACGTGCCAGCAAGAAGCTTCGTACTGATGAACTCTTCCTCACCAGTTTTGCGCCGACGCGCTTGCGGATGGAGCTCGACCGTATACCACTCTGGCGCGGTGACCATGTGGCGGTAAAACAGCTTGTGGTGGATTTTGCACGTTACCTCTACCTGCCTCGACTCAAGAATCCGACGGTACTGTTGAGCGCAATCAGTGCAGGCATGAGCTTGCTCACCTGGTCGCAGGATAGCTTTGGTTTTGCCGACAGCTTTGACGAAGCCGCAGGTCGTTACAGGGGCTTGCGCAACGGTACTGTAGCTTTCCTTACCGATCCCCACTCGCCTGAGCTTGTTGTGAAACCTGATATTGCCAGCAGGCAGATTGAAGCAGAGCGTGCAGAAATATCAGTGCACCCTCTATTACCAAAGGATGGAGAGAGCGGCGACAGCAGGGGCGGGACGGTGCAACAGGGCAACGGCCATACGTTAGAGGTACAGCCAATGGTTGCAACGAAGCCCAAACGGTTTCACGGAACCGCCACCCTCGATGCCACCCGTGTTGGCCGTGATGCCAGCAAAATTGCCGAGGAGGTCATCGCCCATCTTGCAGGTATCGTTGGTGCACGAGTCAATGTCACCATAGAAATCGAAGCCGAATTACCCGATGGAGCCCCGGATAACGTCGTTCGAACCGTAACCGAGAACAGCAGAACGCTGAAGTTTACCAGCCAGGGGTTTGAAAAAGAGTAGGGGTGCAGTCATGGCGAATTGTAAACTCTGATCAAATCTCTCAAGGATCCCGACTTTAGCACAGAGAATACCTGTAACGGCTCAAACTAAAAACTATGGTAGTGGAACGAGGAATGGAGCGGACACAAGGCAGCAGCAGGCCCAAGTTGTCAGGGCTCTCTGCTGTGAATAAGAGTCGTCTTCTTGTTATCTTTACAAAAAATCCAGTAAAAGGAGAGGTTAAAACACGCCTTGCGCGGAGTGTTGGAGAGCAAAAAGCCCTTGAGGTTTACGAAACGCTCAGAGAGCATACTGCCAGGGTAACTGAGGTGGTCGATGCAGGACGGTTGGTTTATTATTCCCGCTTCGTCCCTTTTTCCGACCTTTTCCGTACTGAAAAATTTATACCAAGGCTCCAGAAGGGAGATGATCTGGGAGAACGCATGTTTCATGCAATAAAGGAGGGGTTTGAAGCTGGTTTTGCTCATGTTGTGCTCATCGGAACGGACTGTTACGAGCTGAGCTATACAATCCTCAACGAGGCATTCTCTGCCCTTGAGCGACATGATGCGGTCATCGGGCCTGCCACCGACGGGGGTTTTTACCTTATCGGGTTGAACCGGGTTCTGCCGGAACTCTTTCTTGACCGGCAATGGAGCACTCCTGAAGTTTTCAGGGAAACCGCGACAAGACTCCAGCGATTTGCCATAGAGTACGAACTGCTAACGGAACTCTCGGATATTGATACCTTTGAAGACCTTAAAAAGAGCACATTATGGCCACTCCAACCATAAGCATCATCATGCCGACCTGTAACGAGGAGGCCATCATTGCTGGATCGCTGCACAACCTCCTTGCCATAACGGACAAGTCGGAGGGAATTGAGATCATTGTCAGTGATGCCAGCAGCGATGCTACACCCGATATCCTCTCCAGCTTTCCGGTAACCCTCTGCCACAGTGCTCAAGGACGTGCCATACAGATGAACTGCGGTGCCCGTCTGGCAGGAGGCGATATCCTCTATTTTCTCCATGCCGATACCTTACCACCAGAAACCTTTGTCGACGACATTCGTTCGGCTGCGACTGCAGGAAAAAAAGCTGGCTGTTTCAGGATGAGTTTTGATAACAACCATCCATTCATGACCCTGTTTGGATGGTTCACCCAGTTTCCGTTCCTGATCTGTCGAGGAGGAGATCAGTCTCTTTTTATCGACAAAGGGCTCTTTCTGCGCATTGGCGGCTTTGACGAAACTATGCTCATCATGGAAGATTACGATATCATCACCCGTATTGACCGGCTTGAACAGTTCCATATCCTTGAAACTGCGGTAACCACCTCCGCCAGAAAGTATCTTCGCAACGGCATTATGCCTCTCCAGATGAGCTTCGGAACGATTCATCTTATGTATGCGCTCGGATTTGACCAGGCTGCCATGATCCGTTACTACAGGGAAAATATATATTGAGTGATGTCAGGAGAGCCCGAGTAATTTGCCGTTCAGCAGGGTAATCGATCATGACCGTGGGGAGCCCTCCTGTGACGACCACAATGCCGAGGGGATAGCTCATCCTGTCCAGAGATTAAAAAAATAACAAAAGAAAAATATTTTTTGAAAGGAAATCATCTTCAGTGCGTACTAATAAGGGAGAAGTGAATTACTTCGGTTTCAATTAGAAGGTTTCAATTAAAAATAAAAGTTAAATAAGTTATGAAAAAGAATCTTGTTGCTGGCCTCGTTTTCGCTTTTGCGGTCTCTTTGAGTGGTGTCTCTTTCGCTGCAGATGCAGCAGCTCCTAAGGCTGAAGTAAAGGCTGAAGCAAAAGCTGAAGTAAAGACAGAAAAGAAGGCTGCAAAAAAGAAAGTTGTAAAGAAAGCAGTAAAAGCAAAAAAAGACGAAGCAAAGAAAGACGAAGCAGCAAAGTAAGCTTCTCAAGTTGATGCCGTGAAGTGAGCGGTTATTTGTTTCATGTCAGAAAAGCCCTTTTTAGAGGGCTTTTCTGTTTTTTTCTGTTTCACCTGAAATGATCTTTGCTAACCTGAATTGGAGATGTTGCTATGTTTGGATTGGGTGGTCAAGAGTTACTGCTGATTCTCTTTATTGTTCTGCTTTTTTTTGGCCCGTCAAAACTTCCTGAACTTGCCAGGGGCTTGGGTAAGGGGATGCGGGAGTTCAAGAAAGCTCAGGCAGATCTTGAGCATGAATTCAACAAGGTTGCCGACAGCACAGATGCTGAAGAGAAGTCTGTTCCTCCAAAAGCTTCAAATGATTTGACAGGCAGTTCAGAGAGTAAAAAATCGTGAGAAGAGGTAACCGACGGTCGCTTCTCTTAAGCCTGGTGTCAAGCAGATTTCGGAGATCAACGTAATAATTTGTTCTCTGTCCAACAATAAAGCCCCTCCTTGCGAAGGGGCCTGAAAAAAGGTTAACCTTTAACTTCTTTCAATGGGTTAATCTTTGTTGGAAGTTAAAGTTATCTTTGTCCCTTGTCACCCTCATGGCCGCGGTCATTATCCTTGCGGTCATTATCCTTGCGGTCATTGTCCTTGCGGTCATTATCCTTGCGGTCATTGTCCTTGCGGTCATTGTCCTTGCGGTCACGATCCTTGCGGTCGCGGTCCTTGCGCTCATTGTCCTTGCGGTCACGATCCTTGCGGTCGCGGTCCTTGCGCTCATTGTCCTTGCGGTCGTGATCCTTGCGATCATCATCTTTGCGATCACGCCTCTCCTCACCTTTCGGTGATTCTTTCTTCTCCTGACCACCAACTGCAGAGGAGGCACCACCAAACATTCCCACCATTGCAAGGGAAATTACCAAACCGGCTACAAAATGCTTCTTCATTATTATTTTGTTTAGGTGAAGAAAAAAGGAGCAAATTCTGTTTCTTACTCCAGTTCTAATGAACAAAGGTGTTTATTCTTTAGTTCCTGATTGTGATAAATATTTTCAATACCGGAATGTTGGACGTATAATTGTGGGTTGAATTTGATCAACGGGAAGCGTAGCTTCTTTTTATTGTACTGATCGGAGGATGTTGTTAACCTGTCAATGCTGATGATGAAATGTGTAAATAAGTGCAATACCAGAGAGCTTCCCTTGAGTAGCAACATGCTTGGTAGTCTGGAGCAGCAGAAAACAAAAACTCCTGTTCAGGCGGGAAGGATCTTTTTTCTTTTACAGTTACTCCTTTTGAGTATTGGATTGCCAATTGGAACTATGGCAGAGGAGAGACTTCAAAATGTGCTGCCAGCCCTTCATGATGCTCCGCTTTCCGTTACTGTGAAGCAGTCTGAAGCTGTTACAGGAAAGTCTGAGACGGATCCAGTGGTTGAATTGCCGAAGATTACGGTACAGGAGGGGTTGGGTTTTCGTTACTCATTCGCTGAACGACTTGGTGAAAAGCTTCTGGTTAAGCCCACAGTTTTTGCTGCCACAATGGAGGATGGTAGTCCGCTTCTCTCCTGGTTGGTGCTTGATGCGGTTGCCGGAACTCTTTCTGGCAGGCCGGTGTATGATGATGCGAGCATCTGCAGAGTGAAAGTGACTGCTACGGATCGAACAGGAAAAAGCCGAAGTGCACTCTGTACAGTTGAGATTGTCAGCTCTGCATTTACTCTGCAAACCTTTCTTGGGAAGGTTATTGAAAAGAACAACGACATTCAGGGGCAGAAACTTGAATGGCAGGCAAGCGAAAAACTGGTCAGTTCTGCCCGGGGTATCTTTGAGCCTGCATTCAGGGTATCGGTGACCAGAGAGGCAAACCGTTTCCAGAATACTGCCGATGAGTATGTAGAACAGTTCCCCATATCTGAATATTCGGAGATCAATAATCTGTGGAATGTCTCTCTCGAAGGTCTTACCTCGTATGGAGGGAGCTACAGGGTTGGTTATGAGATGAAGAAACTTCAGAATAGTATTCAGGAGGAGGCATATCTTGTTTCCAATTATATCGGTGGTCAAGAGTATGTTACTTTTGTGGGGGTAGATTTGACCCAGCCCCTCTTGAAGGGCGCAGGATCTCAGGTGGCCAACACAAAAATTCTTATTGCACAGGCGAATGCAGATATTGCCTATGAAGAGTACCGGAAGAGCGTCGTCGAGACTGTTGCGCGTTCAATTCGGATCTACTGGGATTGTTATGGGGCACAGGAGAAACTGAAGATGATGAGACGTTCTTTGGCAATCGCTGATGATATGCTCAAAGAGAATCGTTCACAATATGATGCAGGTCAAACCGATCACACGGTTGTTCTGGATGCTGAGGTTGGAGTCCAGTTGCGCCGTGCCAGGGTCGCTGCTGCGGAACAGACGGAACTGATAGCAAAAAGAGATCTCCTGTCACTTTTTGGAGTTTATAATGCTGCGCTTAACCCGATCTTTATAAGAGTAACCGATCTTCCAAAATGCCTTCCTGTTTCTGCTGATTATGAAAAGAGTCTTATCCACGCATACGAAACATATCCACAATATCGCAGCGCCCTGACGACTGTGGAGCGCGAAGGGGTAAAGGTTGCCAACGCAGATAATCAGCGTCTTCCACAGCTTGATTTTAAAGGTCGCTATGGGTTTAATGGTCTTGATAATGCCTCATCATCTTCGATGAGCAAAGCTATAAAAGGAGAATATCCCTCATGGAGTGTTGGGCTTGAGTTCAGTGTGCCGTTGTTTGGAGATGTCAAAAATCGTGATGAGTACCATGCGGCAAGGTTGAGGAAACTGAAGGGGGTCAAGCATTTGGATGATGAGCGTGTTTTACTGATCAATGAGATGGAAATTTCAGCCAGTATGATAAGCAAGGGTTTTGCCCAGGTGCAGCATTACGAAAAGGCGGTCGCATTGACTGATCTGCTTTTTAAAGAGGAGATGGATCGTTTTCGCAGCGGAAAAAGTGATATTCGCAGGATGCTCGAAAGGGAAGAGGATGCTCTTAGAGTTCGTGAAAGTTTGCTTGACAGTCGTATTGCGTATCAGTATGCACAGGCAAAACTCTATACCCTTGAAGGAAGCCTGCTGCAACATTATGGATTGTCTCCGCTTACAAAGAGTCTCGCTGATAAGCCCTGAACCCCGGTATAGTGGACTTCAGCTTTGCGAAGCGAGAGCATTCGCAAACTGCCAGCAAATAATCATTTACTATCCCTTTTTCCAACTCGGAGAAGGTTTGCAATCTTCAGGAAATTCTCCATCAACTTCCTGCCAACAAAACTGTATTCCTTTTCGAGTGCATCAAATTGCTCAAGAAGAGCAGGGTGATTCATCCGCCTCAGGTCGCTGTCGATCTGCAGCCATTCCAAAAACATTGAGCGTGTCATCTCAAAGTGGCATTGCAGTCCATAAGCCATCTCTCCGGCTTTTACTGCCTGGTTCTGGCAGAGGCTCCCGGAGGCGAGCAGTTGCGCGCCAGATGGGGGAAGTTGAACGGTTTCTCCGTGGAGCTGGAATACCGGCAAGGTGCCTCCAAGTTCTGCAAACAGTGCATCTGCTCTTCCGTCAGCCGTCAGTTCAATTTGGCAGGGGGTGCCATTGCTCTCTGTAAATCCTATCTCCTTCACCGGGCAGGGAATCACGGCTCCGCCAGCCGCTTTGATGAGCGTCTGCATCCCAAGGCAGATGCCAAGGTAGGGAATGCCCTCATCCAGCACTCTCCTGATTTGCCGAAGCTCAAGCTGCATTGCTGGAGTCTCATCGTTGGCGCTCTGCGGCCCCCCAAGTACCACAACAGCCTGGTATTGACGCGGGTCGGGGAAGGTGCCGCCCAGCGACAGATCTTCGATATGTAAAGAAATGCCGTGTTCACGGAGCAGGCCCTCAAGCAGGCCCGGGCCTTCGTGGGCGATGTTTTTGATGATGAGAAGTTGTTCAGGCATGGGGAATTATAGTTTTCTGAAGTGAATTTTCTTGACGCTCGATTCCTGCCGCCTCCTCCAACTCTCTCTTTAACTCCTCTTTTGAGGGGAGATAGAGCTGATATTTTGCGGCAAAAATATTTGAATCCTTTGGCAGCGTCAAATCAACCAGTGCGTCACTTTTGCGATGGCAGTCTCTATCGGTTCCCTGTAATATTGATTTCATGCACTGGTCGTGGGCTGTTATTTTTAATCCAGTCATAAAAATCAAGGTAAGTATCTTTATTATATATAATTGCAATTATGTAATGATGAGGTGGTGAACGCAAGGCTTTTTTTAACATGCGTAATTTGATGTGGTATAATTGTATATCCATAAAAACGATGACTGTTCCTGAAATTAACCAGGCTATTCAGCACTTGTCAAGGGAAGATTTTGGTAGTCTGATGCTGTAGATTGCTGAATATAACCACAATGAGTGGGAAAAACAGATAGAGTAAGATTATAACGCCTTAAAATTAAATCAGTTAATTAACGCTGCGCTTGCTGATATTGCCAATGGAGATGTCAAGGAACTCTAATGTATCAAACAACAAAAGAGTTCTGAAAGTTGTACTATCAATTACCTGAACAAATTCAGAGCATTGCGGATAATAATTTTCAGTTATTAAAGAGCGATCCAAGGCATCCCGATCTACAATTTAAAAAAGTTGGTGGCTTATATTCGGTGAGAATCGGGTTGAACTATCGAGCCTTGGCACTGGAAAAAGATGCTCTGATGTATTGGTTTTGGATAGGTTCTCATGGAAAGTATATGAGGATTCTCAATACCTGATTCGGTTTCCTCTACAACGAAAGGCTACTCGCAATTGAGCCCTTTGCGGCTATGTGATAAGCATATTTTCCTGATCTTTGGCTCGCCAGTTCTCCATCCTGTGTTTTTTGTCGCGGAAGATTGTAATCAATTACTATTTTCCATCATACAAACCGAACCACTATGAAAACAAAAACAACCATAAGAAATCTGCCGGCAGAGCAGCGGCGGGCGGTGACGGTGGAGGCGGTGATTGAGCTTGCCGCTGAGAAAAATCCCGCCTCCATCACCACTGCGGAGATAGCCGGGCGGATGCAGTTGACTCAGGGTGCCCTGTTCCGCCATTTTCCAACCAAAGACGCGCTTTGGCAGTCGGTGATGGAGTGGGTTACGGCTCAATTGCTCGGCAGGATTGACAAGGTGATTGCCACAACCGAGTCGCCGCTGGAGGCACTTGAGCTGATGTTTGCAGCGCACATCGATTTTGTGGTGAAGCATCCCGGAGCGCCACGCATGATGTTTGCTGAACTTCAGCGACCCGATCCCACAGCAGCCAAAGCAATTGCTCAAACCATGCTTTGCAATTACAGTGACCGTGTTGGCAAACTCCTCGTAAAAGGGATGAAGGAGGGAATAATCGATCCAGCTCTTGATGTGGCAGCCGCTTCGGTGATGTTTATCGGGATGGTACAGGGGCTGGTGATGCAGTCCATGATAGCCGGTGATATTGCTGTGATGCTTGGCAATGCTAAACCGCTCTTTGCGCTTTACGCCAGGGGCATAAAAAAATGAACGATGAAATTCAAAGCCATCAATAAAAAAACGGTTCGGTTACTTGCGGTGCTGCTGCCCCTGCTGCTGCTCTTCTTCTACGTTGCGTTGCGCTCAGGCCCGCTTGCCTCGGTGCCGGTAACCGTTGCGATGGTTGAAAAGAGAGCGATCACTCCCGTGCTCTCTGGCATTGGCACCATTGAGGCGCGATATACCTTTCGAATCGGCTCTGTTACAGCGGGCAGGATCAAGCGTCTCACGGTTGATGTGGGTGATATGGTCAAGGCTGGTCAGGTGGTTGGTGAAATCGATCCTGTCGATCTGGAAGAGCATCTTGGCGCTCAGCGTTCCGCCATCAAACGGGCGGAGGCCGGGGTGCTTTCGGCAGAAGCGCAGTTACGAGATGCCAAAGCTAAGCAGGCTTTTACCGCTTCGCAGGAAAAACGGTACGGGTTGCTGCTGCAAGCTCATGCTGTGAGTACTGAGCTGGTGGACGCGAAGCATCAGGAGGCGGAGGCTGCCAGCGCGGCTGCATCCGGGGCACAGGCTGGTGTCAATGCGGCGCGTCAGGGGCTGGCATCTGTCAATGCCGAGTATCAAGGCATGCTGAAGCAGCGGCACAATCTGCTGCTTGTAGTGCCAACTGATGGAGTGGTGACAAGCCGTGATGCTGAGGCGGGCAACACGGTCCTGGCGGGCCAGACCGTCATTGAGATGATTGATCCAAAAACGCTCTGGGTTGCTGTGCGGTTCGACCAATTGCAGAGTGCCGGACTGAAAGCGGCGCTTCCGGCAGAGGTGAGGCTCCGTTCGCAATCAGGGAGGAGTTTTGCTGCCTCAGTGCTGCGCGTGGAGCTGCTTGCTGATCGCGTCACCGAGGAGATTCTCGCAAAAGTTGTTTTCACGGTTCTTCCTGTGCCATTTCCGCCAGTTGGCGAATTGTGTGAGGTGAGCGTCCAGCTTCAGCCTCTGCAAGCGGTTCCCGTTGTTCCCAACGCCTGCGTGCACCGGGTTGACGGGCAGCTCGGCATCTGGGTGGTTGATGGCTCAGCCCTTCGTTTTGCGCCGGTTCGCATCGGTGCGACTGACCAGGCAGGAAACATTCAGGTGCTTGCAGGTCTGCAACCCGGCGAGCGCGTTGTGGTCTACAGCAAAAGCGCGTTACACGCCGGAAGTCGTATCACGATTATCAAGAAGAACGGTAAAGGAAGCCTCTTATGATCAGCCTTGCCGGACGGGATATACTGCATGGGTGGGTGCGCTTTCTCATGACCGGCTTCGGCCTCGGTCTTTTAATCGGGGTCACCTTGAGCATGGCCGGGATCTATCGTGGCATGGTTGATGATGCCAATGTACTGATCGACAACAGCGGAGCCGATCTCTGGGTGGTGCAGCAGGGAACGCTCGGCCCTTATGCCGAACCATCAAGCCTCTATGAGGATAGTTATCGCAGCATCCTCGGCATGGCGGGAGTTGCCCGTGCGGCCAATGTCACCTATCTCACCATGCAGGTACGTCATGGAGGAGGCGATGTGCGGGCGATGGTTGTGGGCGTGGTGCCGGGCGGGCCGGGAGAGCCTGGGCAGCCGGGCTTTCTCGTCGCTGGTCGCCACCTGACGGGAGGCCGTTACGAGGTTGTGGCAGATGTCAAAGCTGGATGTGCGCTGGGCGATACCATTATCATCCGCCGCAACCGTTTCCGGGTTGTCGGGTTGACGCGGCGCATGGTCTCCTCTGGTGGAGATCCGATGCTCTTTATTCCGCTGAAAGATGCCCAGGAGGCGCAGTTTCTCAAGGATAATGATATGCTGCTCCAGCAACGGCGGCGCACGGCGCAAAATCCACTCTTTAACCGACCCGGTGTACCAGGGCTGCTTGATGCCATTATTGCGTCACAAACCACCAGTGTGTATGTCAATGCCGTACTCGTGCAACTGAAACCCGGATACGCTCCAGAAGCAGTGGGGAAGGATATTCAGCGCTGGCAGCGGCTTCAAGTCTATACCCGTTCACAGATGCGAACGATTCTTGTCGACAAGCTGATTGCAACATCGGCCAAACAGATCGGCATGTTTCTCGTCATTCTCTCCATTGTCAGTGCGGCAATTGTCGCTTTCATCATCTACACCATGACGATGGCAAAGATCAGGGAGATTGCGGTGCTGAAGCTGATTGGAACCAGAAACCGTGTGATTGCCAGTATGATTCTTCAACAGGCGATTGGCCTTGGAGCAATTGGCTTTGTGGTTGGAAAGATTGCCGCAACGCTCTGGTCGCCATTTTTCCCAAGATATGTGCTGCTTGAACCCGGCGATGCCATTCGTGGCTTTATCATCGTCATGGTGATTTCGGTTCTTGCCAGTATTCTTGCCATTACAGCAGCGCTCAAGGTTGATCCTGCTGAAGCCATAGGAGGCTGAGATGTTGGGCAATGGCATTGTGATTGAGGGGTTACAGAAGCGGTATGGCAGTGGTGATACCCTTGTGGACGCGCTGAAGGGGGTTGATATGCAGGTTGCTCCGGCGGAGGTTGTCGGGCTTGTCGGACCCTCAGGCTCAGGGAAAAGCACACTCCTGAAATGCCTTGGTGCCGTTATTGAACCATCCGCAGGACGAATGAGACTGGGGGAGAAGATTATCTACGATGGCGGCTGGAAAATCAGGGATCTCCGGGCACTCCGGCGCGATAACATCGGCTTCGTCTTTCAGGCACCCTACCTGATTCCCTTTCTCGATGTGCTGGATAATGTGGCGCTGTTGCCGATGCTGGCCGGTGAGCGAAACGGCGTTGCTCGAAAACGGGCGATGGAGCTGCTGGAGGCACTTGATGTCGGCCATCGGGCAAAGGCGATGCCTGCACAGCTCTCCGGCGGCGAGCAGCAGCGGGTGGCCATTGCCCGGGCGCTCGTCAATCATCCGCCGGTCATCCTTGCCGATGAACCGACCGCTCCGCTCGACAGCCAGCGTGCGCTTGCGGTGATTGCCATCCTCAACGACATGGCTCGTCAGTATGAGACGGCCATTATCATTGTCACCCACGACGAAAAAATCATCCCCACCTTCAGGCGGATCTACCATATTCGCGATGGCCGGACGCATGAAGAGGCAGGGGAGGGGAAGTCACCCCACGAACTGGTTAAAACCGAAAAGGCATAAGAAGGGACTATCACTTCCGCTCGCGTTTTGTCTGGCGGGAGGATAGCTGTTTGGGGAGGCAAAAGAGGTCAGACAAGCTCCGTAAGGGGCGATATGCCGGTAGCAGAGGGTCTCTTCCTTGTGAAATGAGGATTTGTTTTATATTGGAACGAGATGATTGAGCAATAATTCTAACTCTTGGGAGGGTGTGATGCCAAACAACCCGGTGATCTGGTCTGAAATTTTTGTACAGGATATACCTCGTGCAAAAGCTTTTTATGAATCGGTGTTTCAGGTCAAGCTTGAACTTCTGCAAAGCGATCCGGCAATGGAGATGTGGGCGTTCCCGATGGTTATGGATCGTCCCGGGATTGGTGGTACCCTGGTGAATAACACAAGGAGCTCGTAAATTCATGAATGAGGTTTTGGAAGAGGCTAAGCTAATGGGCGTAGAGCCATTTTCGAGCTGGATCAAAAAACACTCTCCACAACCTCTCTATTCTTCGCAGTAAATTCAGAGGTAGTGAAAAATTTGGTATTCAGGCAATAACCCCGAGAGAGTTTTTGCAAATTATAGGTGAGGTGAAAGAATGAGCGCGTTAAGTTTACGTTTACCCAAATCATTACACGAGCAACTTCGTGAAGTAGCACAAGAAGAAGGGATTTCCGTCAATCAGTTTATTATGCTTGCTGTTGCTGAAAAAGTTGCGGCTCTTTCAGCAATTGAATTCGTCAATGTACATCATCTCAGATTCGGACAAATAATCAAGATCAGGGCTCTTTTTTGCCTTTACGGTGTGTTTGTTGATTTGAACGGTGCGCCCATCGCCGGAAATTCCCGTGCAATCTCAGCGGCGGCTTCCACTTCATTGGTAAATCTTTCACCAAGCACCTTGGACTTTGACTCGTAATACACTGCCCGGGCGGTAAATTTCGCCAACGCCTCCTCGTGGAAACGTAGGTTTTTTTTTACCGGATTGCACATCTAACCTGGGCAAAGGCATCTTTGGCTGAAACAAGCGTAGCGACACCGCGACCTATTTCGTCAATTCGACGTTTCAACTCTTCATCCCACGCCTGTTCGATGGTCTGATCTGCACTATGATGAATCGAATCAAGCAGTAGTTCCGCAAGACGCGCTCGTTCTTCTGGGCGAAGTGCTTGGGACTTCTGCGATAACTCCATGACAAGATCGGCTCTCCGCAGATTATAGTGGGAATAGTGTAATAAGGGTTTAGCTTAGCGTAATCTAACAGGACACTTTTTGGCTTGCATTGGGAGTAATTGTTATTATTTATATAATAAGTGTAATTAAGTAATATTTTTTTGTGTCCTTGATTTGATTTTGTATTTTTTATTACATGAAATTAACCGTAAACTCTTTATGAAAAAAGGTGCTTTATTTTGGTTAGCAATCCAAAAATCATCGGTTAAAGGAGGTAATCTTATAGTTGTTGGGAGGCTTTGGCTATGAGCGATTACAAGGTCTTTGTTTCTCATGGTAGCCACGATATGTGGCTTGCGGCTCAGATTGCGAAGGAGGTCACCAGATCGGGCGGCTTACCGTTTCTTGATGAAACCAATATTCCAAAAGGGAGCCCAGCTTTCAGCCAAATAATTCGAACAGAGATAGCAAAAAACCGGGAAATGGTTGCTCACCTCCACTTTCCAGCCGATCGAACCGCTTTGTCATGAAATAGCACCGCCCGTTCTCCTCAAACAGGCGGCACGGACTCATTGCAATTCCCGCATCGACCGCCATCCTGTAATAAGCATGTTCGATCGCGCCGTACCCCTTTGGGTCATCCAGTTCCTTATCCTTGTTGCCGCTGACTCCGTCGAACTTCATCAGCCAGTATTCAAATCCATTGCTTGTCTTCACCTGCCCTGAGCGAACTTCGTTCGTTATTGCTGGTGAACGCCGAATCATATTCAAAGGTCGCGGTCGCACTCTTGTCATCCAGCGACACAGCCCCGATCGTGCGTCCCCACAGATTTACCATTGCTGTCGTGCTCATGCTTCGTCACCCCACTTCCATGGAATTTCATTCGTTGGTTTTCTCTTGCCACTGGCTCGCTTTCGCACCTTGCCTTTCAGCTTGAGCAGATCCATCGGACGCGGCCCAGTCTCGGGCACCAATGTCTCCAAACGATCCAGTAGCCCCAATACCCGCAGAATCCGGATCTTGGTGCATTGCACCTTACTATACCAGTCCATGAGTTTCCGGGTTCTTCCTTTCATGGGAAATTCCTCATTCGTCACTCTTCATTGAACTGAACTTTGTCGGTTTTGTGTTTATCCTCTGTTCGATTACTGATTCGATGTGTTCTTGCTATATTTATGTGTCCCTGAGATTTTAATACCAATATTGAAGAGTCCAGCATGAGCAGCGACAAACAAAACGTCATTATATACAATACTGCTGATGGTAAGGCATCTGTGTCGCTTTATGCCAAAGAGGGCATGGTGTGGATGAACCAAAATCAGTTGGCTAAACTTTTTGACACCTCGGTGCCAAATATCAGTATACATATATCTAATATATTAAAAGAAAATGAGTTAGATCGATTTTCAGTTATTAAGGATTATTTAACAACTGCCCCTGATGGCAAAGAATACAACGTTACATTTTACTCTTTGGAGATGATTTTGGCCATTGGTTTTCGGGTGCGCAGCAAAAGAGGAACTCAGTTCCGTATCTGGGCGAATCGTAACCTGAAGGAATATCTGGTAAAAGGGTTTGTGATGGATGACGAACGTTTGAAAAATCCAGATGGTCGCCCCGATTATTTTGATGAATTGCTTGAACGTATCAGGGATGACCTTTTCGTCCATCTCCATCAATTCGGCATTGAAATTCAGATGGCCCTCCGTGGAGCAGGAGGCCCACTTGTTCTGCATGGGGTGAACTCCGCGCCACGCCACCTGGACAGTCAAGTTTGGCGGCCCAATCGCGAACGCGCTACTTGAATCGAATCTTCATCAATAACTTCTCATTCGTCATTCTTCATTGATCTGAGCTTGGTCGGTTTTGTGTTCATCCTCTTTTCGATCTCCGATTCGATGTGTTTAGCCTCAAGGATTCGAAACAGCCAGTCTCCCTCGCTTTGGCACTCCAGAGCTTTTTGATGAAATCTTCTGCTCGTCGGTGGTTGATCTTGCTTGGGCTGATGATGGAGGCTATAGTGGAGCAGGCGCAAACTGTTTGATGACCTGCAATTGTTTGTTATACTGCAACAGATGGTGATTCTCGAAAAGCGCCTCTGGTACAATCAGTCAATAACAGCATTGAATGGGGGGGGGACTACGATGGAAATACAACAAAACGAATTGTTCCAGAATGGCGCGACCTGGTTGCGGGCGGATTGTCATTTGCATACAAAAGCTGACAAGGAGTTTATTTTCTCTGGAGAAGATAATTCCTTTTGCAGTACTTATGTCGACGCATTAGAGTGTGCTGGAATCAGGATCGGCATTATCACCAACCATAACAAGTTTGATGCAGGAGAATTCAAGGCTCTACGAAAAACAGCCCGGAAAAGAGATATTTTTTTACTCCCTGGTGTGGAGCTGTCAGTCAATGATGGAGCAAATGGCATTCATGTTCTCGTTGTTTTCAGTGATCAATGGCTTGAAAATGGCGATGATTATATCAATCCGTTGTTGACTTCCATGTTTTCCGGAAAAACGCCGCAACAATATCAGTATGAAAATGGGCGAAGCGATAAAAACATTCTTCAGGTCGTTGAAGCATTGAACAAAATCGGTCGTGACTATTTTTTGTTATTTGCTCATGTTGAAGAGAGCAAGGGCCTTTGGAGTGAAATGGGCGGAGGCAAGCTGTCTGATTGGGCAGAAAATCATTATGAAGCGGTCAGGCTGAGAACTCTTGGTTTTCAGAAGGCAA
>Ga0194060_10000374_pt1 | contig 32753 bp, 34 predicted proteins | sample SepL225m_MetaG_FD_163427 | JGI IMG/M metagenome (GOLD analysis project Ga0194060, IMG submission 163427) | Anoxic zone freshwater microbial communities from boreal shield lake in IISD Experimental Lakes Area, Ontario, Canada - Sep2016-L222-5m | ecosystem: Environmental > Aquatic > Freshwater >...
AGTGACGTGCGAATCCTTTCACCAATTCCAGGAAAATCTGCAGTCGGAATTGAAATTCCAAATGCAGATCGTGAAATCGTGGCTTTGGGCGATGTTTTGCGCTCATCAGTTGCTGGCCAAGATCACCACCCTATGTTGGTTGCACTTGGCAAAGATGTTGAAGGCAACTTTGTCTGTGCAAACCTTGCAAAAATGCCTCACCTTTTAGTTGCAGGTGCAACAGGTGCCGGTAAATCTTCAATGATTAACGCCATGATTACCTCGATTTTAGTGCGCGCAACACCTGATGAGGTTCGCTTAGTGCTCATTGATCCTAAACGCGTTGAGCTAACTGCCTATGAAGGTATCCCACATTTAATTACACCCATTATTACTAATCCTAAAAAGGCTGCAGATGCCCTGACATGGGTAGTGCGCGAGATGGATTTGCGATATGAAGACCTTTCAACATTTGGCTTTAGACATATAGATGATTTCAATAAAGCTGTACGCGCTGGCAAGGTAACTGTTCCTCCTGGAAGTGATCGCACAGTTGAGCCATATCCATACTTACTTGTCATCATTGATGAGCTTGCAGATTTGATGATTGTGGCAGCAAAGGAAGTAGAAGAATCTGTTGTGCGCATTACTCAGCTGGCACGATCTGCAGGTATTCACTTAGTACTTGCAACACAGCGCCCATCTGTGGATGTTGTTACAGGATTAATTAAGGCAAACGTTCCTTCCAGACTCTCTTTTGCAACGAGTTCTTTAGCAGATAGCCGAGTTATTTTAGATAGTCCAGGTGCTGAAAAACTTGTTGGGCAGGGCGATGGACTCTTTATTCCCATGGGTGCAAGTCGCGCAGTTCGTATCCAAGGTGCTTATGTTTCAGAGCGTGAAATTGAAGCAGTTACAAACCACGTAAAGAAGCAGTTAAAACCGCGCTATCGCGATGATGTTACTGCTGTGCAATCTCACCCAAAGATGGTCGATAAAGAAATTGGGGATGACCTAGACATTTTGCTCCAAGCAGTTGAATTAGTTGTTGGGACTCAGTTTGGTTCAACATCAATGTTGCAAAGAAAACTTCGAGTTGGATTTGCTAAAGCCGGACGGTTAATGGATTTAATGGAGTCTCGTGGAATAGTTGGTCCGTCTGAAGGTTCCAAGGCCAGAACCGTTCTAGTGAAGCCTGATGAACTGGATTCGGTAATTGCAACGTTGAGGGATTACTAGCGCAAGATTTTACGAGGGGTTAGCACGCAATTCACCCCCTGTTCTCACTCTGCTCTCTAGTCACCAGCATGGTCCTGGTTCTAGACTTGGGCTCTCATCGGCAGAAGTAATTTCCCTTAAGGACCAGCAACGATGTCACTAGGCTCTTTAATTGCTAAGGCGCGTAAAGACGCGGGCCTTTCACTTGAAGATTTGGCTGCCAAAACAAATATCCGCATAAGCGTTTTGAGTGAAATTGAGAAAGATAATTTCTCCCATTGCGGTGGTGAAACATATGCCCGTGGCCACGTGCGCAACATTGCCTCAATATTGAAAGCTGATCAGAAAGAGTTCATCCGTCTCTATGAGGAAGAACAAGGCGGAGAAGTCCGCTCGATGAAAGATTTGCTAGTTGAAAATAGCGTTATGCGCCAACCTGAGGAAGCACGCAAGATCTCTTGGAAAGTACTTGTGATGATCTCGGTGGTTTCACTTTTTGTAGTTGGTGTTGCACAAGTGATAATTTCAAATACAACCTCAACTGATGTAGTGAGTGCTAAGCCATCGGCAAGTGCAACACCTTCAGCAACCGAAACTCAAAGTGAATCTCCAGCAGCAGAGCCTTCTGCACAAAGTACTTTCTCCACAGGAACTGGTGTTGAAGTTGTAATCGATGCAGCACGAGCAAAGTCATGGCTCTTTGTTTCAGATGCTGCCGGTCGAACCTTATTTAGCGGTCAGATATCACGTGGCTCGGTTAAGACATTTTCCTCAGATTCACAACTTGATTTCAAGGTTGGAAATGCTGGGGGAGTAGATCTGAAAGTAAATGGCAAGAAAGTTCCATCAATTGGCATCGATGGTGAGGTAGTTAGCGTGTCGTATGGAGTCGATTCATAACACGCTAAGATTTGCCAAATGAAGCGCACCGTAGCAGTCGTCACTTTAGGGTGCTCACGAAATGAAGTTGATTCAGAAGAGCTGGCTGGCCGATTAGCAGCTGATGGTTGGACGCTAGTTGATGATGTTGAATCAGCCGAAGTTGCATTAGTTAATACATGTGGTTTTATTGAATCAGCTAAAAAGGATTCAATTGATGCTCTGCTAGAGGCAAACTCACTCAAGGGTCATGGTCAAACTCGGGCAGTTGTTGCAGTGGGGTGTATGGCTGAGCGTTATGGAAATGAATTGGCCGAGGCACTCCCAGATACTGATGCAATATTGAGCTTCGATGACTATCAAGATATTTCTGCGCGTTTGCAGTCAATCGTTGCAGGTAATTCACATGCACCTCATATCCCGCGAGATCGACGTGCGTTGCTTCCTATTGCTCCAGTCGATCGCGCTGAAACTCGTGAAGGCTCTGAATTTTCCCGCAAGCGCTTAGGAGATGCGCCTTGGGCTCCATTAAAGATTGCATCTGGCTGTGATCGCCGTTGTTCTTTCTGTGCGATTCCATACTTTAGAGGTTCTTTCATCTCACGCCGCCCACATGAAATCTTGGATGAGGCACGTTGGTTAGTTGCAAACGGAGTAACAGAACTATTTTTAGTCAGTGAAAATACGACCTCTTATGGAAAAGATTTAGGTGATCTGCAGTTAATGGAGAAGATGCTTCCAGAGATCGCAGCCATCGAAGGAGTTGAACGGGTTCGCCTTTCCTACTTGCAGCCTGCAGAGATGCGACCAACGCTGATTCAGGCCATGATTGCAACGCCTAAGACAGTTCCTTATTTTGATTTATCTTTCCAACACTCATCACCAACAGTTCTGCGCCGCATGCGCCGCTTTGGCGATAATGAAAAGTTTCTCCATTTAATCAATCAAATCCGCGTCTTATCTCCAGAGGCTGGAATTCGCTCTAACTTTATTGTTGGATTCCCAGGTGAGACACAAGAGGATTTTGACGAGTTAGCTAGATTCATTACTGAAGCCAAGTTAGATGCTGTTGGAATCTTTGGTTATTCTGATGAAGATAACACTGAGGCGCTAAAGATTGATGGCAAAATTGATGAAGAAGTGATTGCTCAGCGCGTTGAGACACTGTCTTCCTTGGCCGATGAAATGGTTTCATTGCGCGCACAGGCTCGTATCGGTGAAACTATTCGCGTGTTGATCGAAGATGCCGAACTACAAGAAGGTCGCGCAGCTCATCAAGGTCCAGAAGTAGATGGAAGTACCACTTTTATCGGAACAAATTTTGCAGCTGGGCAGTATGTTGATGCTGTGGTGATTGATTCCATGGGCGCTGATTTGGTGGCAAAGCCTCTATGAAGTTGCCAGGATTTGTTACTCCTAACTTTATAACCGTTATGCGATTGCTGCTGGTGCCAGTAGGTGCATACACACTTTTTAAAAATGGTGGCGATGATCCAACCTGGCAATACATTTCATGGTGTGTATTTTTCATCCTTGGATTAAGTGATGTCTTAGATGGCAAATTGGCCCGTAGTCGCAACACCATTACAGAGTTTGGAAAGTTTTTAGATCCAGTTGCCGACAAAGTAATGATTGGCACGGCCATGATTTCCCTTTCAATTCTTGGGCGCATGCCATGGTGGATCACGATTGTTATCTTGACTCGTGAAATTGGAATAACAATTTTCCGCTTGATGATTCTCAATCGCGGAGTCATTGCCGCCAATAAGGGTGGCAAGATTAAGGCCACTATGCAAAACTTTGGGGTGGGCTTCTATGTCTTACCGTTGAGCTCCTCGCTTTACTGGTTCCGTGATGGATTTATGTATATAGCCGTGACTTTGACTATCGTTACTGGCGCTTACTATGTAAAATCAGCGTTCACTAAGAGTTAGGAACACAACCACATGGCACTGCCTGCCGAGATCATCAGCCTTGCGGCGCAAGTAGTTGATGACTTACGTGCTCGTGGTGAAACTCTTAGTACCGCTGAATCTTTAACTGCAGGAGCTGTTAGCTCTGCCATTGTCACAATCGCAGGAGCATCCGATGTTTTTGTCGGTAGTACAACGGCATATCGAGATGAAATAAAGATTTCGCATTTAGGCGTTGATCCAGCAATCATCACCGAGCACACCTCGGTCAGTGAAGAGGTTGCAATAGCAATGGCGCAAGGTGCGCTCAAATCATTTGGAACAACATGGGCCATTGGCACAACAGGAGTTGCTGGACCAAACCCATTAGATGGCCATCCAGTAGGCATGGTGTGGGTAGCAATTGCCGGGCCGGTATGTCAGAGCATCGAATTATCCTTATCTGGTGAGCGAGAATCTGTGCGAAACGCAGCTACAGCAAGCGCCATTGCCACCTTTGCGCGTATCCTTAGACACCGAGCGTAAAAAAGGAGGTGGGCCCGTGGTTCTAGTTCGTGAAGCAGTTGGTCTCACACTTCGCGCTGCCCGCACATCACAAAATCGCACATTGCGCGATGTTGCACGTGATGCCCGTGTCTCACTGGGTTACTTATCAGAAGTCGAACGCGGACAAAAAGAAGCATCATCTGAACTGCTCAACGCTATTTGTGTTGCTCTAGGTCTTTCTCTTTCTGGTGTTTTCAATGATGTAGCACTTGAGTTAAAGAGCCGTGAGAGCGTCACTCTTACTGTCGTCGATGCCGCTTAATAAATACGCACCACAAGCTGCAACACATCGCCGCACACAAAGTGCAATCCTTGAAGGTGCTAAGAATTTAATTGCAACTGTTGGCTTAGCCAAGATGTCTATGATCGAAATCGCTGATGTATCTCAAGTTTCTCGTGCAACTCTCTATAACCACTATCGAGATAAAGAATCAGTACTTGCTGCCCTGTGTGATTCAGAGATCCGCAGGTTAGTAAGCATCGCTCAGAGTGCACCCAACCCCACCGATGCACTGGAACTGCTATCAATCCAGATTTCATCAGATGGCGCTCTTGCCAAAATGCGCATTTGCGATCCAGCACCTTTAACTCAGGTAATGGCAGCGACGGCGCATCCGCTATGGATGCAGTTCAATGACGCCCTTGCAATGATTCTTGGTTCACAGATTTTGGCTGACCTAGCCACTCGTTGGTTAATTGGCCAAGTGATTCAGCCGCTGACCCCAGAGGATTCAAGACTTCAAGCAGAGTTTCTTATTGCCCGTGCGAATCTCTGATCTTCGGGAGCGTTTAGCCCTTTCATTTGGCGAGCATTCACACTTTCCTACCGATATAGCAATCTCAGAACTTGGTAGCAAAACCGTTAATGAAGCCCTTGCTGCTGGCCTTGAGGCAGATGAGATTTGGAAAGCGGTATGTAGGGCGCATCCTAAAGAGACAGAAAAACATAAGTACTAACAATGAGCCTAGTTACAACCCTGACGCAGACAGATCAATCGCACCCACCCTTAGTTTTAATTCACGGGCTGGGATCGGCTGCAACGGCATTTAAGCCCGTCATCCCTGCGCTCTCAAAGAGTTTTCGCGTGATTACTGTGGATCTGCCAGGACATGGCAAAAGCGCCTATATCAAGGGACAAGCTATGGATCCCAAATCATTGGGCCGAGCAATCTTTGAAACAGTAGAGCGTGAGTATGGAATAAATGAGTTTCATGTGGCAGGTAATTCACTCGGTGGCTGGATTGCACTTGAGATGGCAGCTGATCAACCACAACGCATTAAAACTCTCACAGGCCTTGCTCCTGCCGGGCTGTGGTTAAAGCCAGCTTCGGGGCGTGTTCCCAGTGAAGCCCAGTCGTACTACTTGGCCAAAGTATTAAGGCCCGTCATTAGATTCGGACTTCATATAATTGCATTGCGCAAGATTGGCTATGCAAATGTGAGCCCCAAGTGGCAAGAGCTCAGTTATGAAATCTGTTATGACTCAGCTTATGCAATGGGCAATGCAACAGGATATTTTCAAGCTTGGGATGGGATGTTAGGAAGACGTTTTGAAGCACATATTCCAGAGAACGTTCCTGTGACAATTCTCTTTGGCGATACGGATAACACATTGCCATATCCACATTCTCAAGAGCGCTCGCTAGCACCAGCGCATGCATCATGGATGGTTATTGATAACTGTGGCCATGCACCGATGTGGGATTATCCGGAACTGATGGTAAAAATCATTACCCAAACTAGTGGGCAATAACCTCTAGGATCCAAGGCTCATTTGCCTCAGCTTCAAAGAGTTCACATTCAAATTCTCTTGAAACAATCTCTGTCAATTCTTGGGGATTTGTGGGAATGGTTGTGGAAAGCAGCAACAGGCGAGTTACTTCACCGCGAGTCTTTTTAGACATATGAGTAATGACTTTCTTCACGCCATCAACTTTGCTGAACACTTTAATCGCCACACATTTGTGCGCCGGGGGAGTCCAAACGCTTTGATAGGTCGAAGAGCGACAGTCGATAACTAAATCAGTTTCGATGCCATCTAATACTTGCGTGATGGGCCCTCGCATGTGAGCTGCATCGATTTTTTCCTTATAGGGCTCAATGGGATCAAGGCACTTTAAAACTCCGTACTTAGCCGAGATGATTGCAATTGATTTCTGCGCTCGCACTTGAGCGGCGTGAGTAAGTGATGGCCAATCAATGCCTTTGTAGAGAACTCCGGCATAGACATTTATTGCTTCACCAGGAGTACTTGATTTCTTTTCACTAGGTGGGAGCAGTATGAGCACGCGCAATTATGGCTTGCAAAAGATGAATTTGATGTGAAATCAAGTGAGGGGTTAGCCCCTCTGATATTTCAGCTACAACCTTTGAGTAAAACAATATTCAAGACATGCCATACCAAATGAAGAGTAACTCTAAAGGTCAACATTAGAGTTACCACATGCATCTTCCCCAAAGATGGTTTGTTGTTGCGACTGCATTTCTATTTCTCGTTGCCGCAAACTTCTTGCCAACCGTTAGCGCACGCGAGGCTACCTTGGACTTGAGCTTCTCAGTTTCGAGTCCTAAATTCACAAGCATTAAATCTACGATGAATTTTGATCCTCTTGCTCAATTCGCAACTAGCAATGGCGCGCTACGTGACGCATGTAAGACGCTAGGGGAGACAAGGGTTGATCTACCGTCATCGACGCTACAAACGTGTGTTCAGTTCTCTAATTTGGGCTTTAACCACCAGGCGGAGCAGTTGTGGGGCTATCCAATAGTCAAAGATCTACAACTTCGCACATCCGTTAATAATCTCCTAGGTGACTACTATAGAAACTTCTCTTCAATGGCTGAACAAGATGCCTATGAGTCCAAAATTACCTCAAGCTTTGAATATTCTGCATTTGTTTCAGCTCTGGTAAAGATGGATATTAAGGATTTCCCTGGCTTTGCAGATGAGATTTCAGATACACACTCACTTAAAGAGGCAATTGCGCCCTGGGCTGCACAGATAGCTAGGCACCGAAATTTACCTGAGGATTCATTTCTCACAATCGGAAATGGAATCCTCATCTCTCTCGCAAAATCGGGAGATGTCACCCAAGCCAGATTTACTAACTTGCTAGCTAAAAGTGATGTTTTAAATAACTACGCACTATCTGTAGACACGGCATATCAATTAGCGTCAGTATTTCCAAGTGATGCAAAAAATATCGAGAGGTACTCCTTTATTGACTCACTCGTTGGCAAAAGCGAACTTGGGGCCAAACAGGCATACCTAGATATGGCCATTCGTAACGCAATCCGAATTCATCCCGAGATGCAGACAGAGCTTGAATCTGGTCTCTCTGTCGTACAAATCCTTAACGCCAAGAAGGCTAAAAGTTCAGCAGCTTCTCTAAATACTGGGAAAACAAAGGTCCTATTAACGCGCCGAAATAAATAAAGGGGCCAAAAGCTAGCGTCGATTTACGATCTGCTTTATTCATCCCTATTGCGATTAGCCCAACTAATGCCCCTAGAAAAAAGGCTATGAATGTTGACGTGAGAACACAATAAAGGCCGATGTAGCCGGTGAGTAATCCAATTGAGAGGGCAAATTTGGCATCACCTAAGCCCATACCACCTCGTGAAATGGTGTTGAGAACTAAGTAGAAAAATGCCAAGAGAACGGATGAGGCTAGCCCAGTTAGGAATCGTGCTCCATGATGATTAAACAGACTATCTAAGCCAAGGACCACAGCCAACATTAGATAGAGGGGGAGAGTTAAAACATCAGGTAAGCGTTTACTTTTTTGATCAATAACACTGAGCGCCAAACCAACGGTAAGAAAGATGACCCAAGCCGTACACATAAGCCAGCTATTGAAATGTCTAACAATGATTACTGTGAATAAAACTGTAAAAAGCTCAAGTGCCGGATAAAGAATTGAAATATGGACCTTGCAGTTTCGACAACGCCCTCTTAAAAAGGTGTAGCTAATAAGAGGGATATTGTCATAAAATGAAATCTCTTTCTTGCAGTTACGGCAACGAGATTTCCCATGGATTCCTAGCCGCTCGGGAATCCGAGCGGCTAGGACTGAAGCGAAGGAGCCCAATGCAAGTCCTAACGCTATCCACGATCCAATTAGATCTGATGGCAAATAAATGATTATCTACTCACCATTGGAAGTATCTAATTAAATTCCGGCTGGAGTACAAGAAACACCTGGGTTCTTTGTAACCCACGCGCTTGATGGACCAACAACCACCATTGAAGTGGTCTGAGTTCCACTTGTTGTGATGTAGTAAGCAGTTACATCTGCTGGAATCTTGGAGATGTATGTAGGCACTAGTGAAACTTTGATTGGAGCCCCAGTTGTGGCTGCATCGAAGTCTGCGGCTAGGTATGACTTGCCTGTCAAAAGAGTTGGGTAATCAGCTGCCAATACGCCTGCCAAAGTTGCAGGGCCGAAAGCCGTTCCATTTGCTGTTGGATACGTACCATTACCGCCAGTTGAGGCGATTTGATAGTTAGTAATTGCAGAATACAAGTTTGAAGCATTTGCTGAACATGCCTTACCGTTTGCATCCTTGCTTGTTCCGCCCAGGGCGATAACAACAACTGCAGACAAGATACCAATAATGAGAATTACGACGAGTAATTCGATAAGTGTGAATCCAGCATCGCTAGAAGCACGTAGCTTCGAACGTTTTTCCATTTCTTTGTGTAGCATTTTGATCATTTCGGGCTCCTATTGTGTAGTTTTGCTATTTTCATAGCAACTTGCATGCAGCGGGCGCTGCACCAAGTGGGGTAGTGCTTCCTTTTCGATAGACAAAAACTTCGTAGGGATTACCTGTTGTAGATGCTCCAAGTTCGAAGTAGAAGTTGTCACTTACGGATACCAATAGATTGGTACTCAGATATGTCGGCTGCATGTCTGCAATCTTTGTTGGCAGTGTGCTGTTATCGCTTTGGTAACTTCCAACGGCCAAAGCGACGCCTTGGTAGGTATTTACGCAAGCATTAATGATGGAGTTACTTCGTGCCGAATTCAGACCAAGATATGAAATCCCGACCAAAATCCCCATCACCACAACGGTGACAAGAACTTCAACAAGCGTGAAGCCCCTGTCATCGTTGAATTCTGTTTTTTTCATACTTAGTTATCAATTCTCTTGATAACGTTTTTAGGGTCATAGTCGTTCATGTTGATTTCTCGGCTAATGAATACACCTGCTTTGGTTCTTAAAGAGATTTTATATGTACGACCTTCTCCTCCTCGTAGCACGCTGTGTTCGCAGCCACTTACAACTGAACATGACATCATCAAGGATCGAGAAATCCACTCTCGATCCCAAGTGTGTTGTTTGTTTCTAGACTCACTTATTGAAACCGAGGAGTTTGTGGTAAGAGCGCCTCCACCTAAGTGAACTTCAGCAGTATTTGCAAAGGCGATATAGATAGATCTCGCCGGAGTGGCTGGGCACCTTGAAGCTACCTTTTCCTTACTTTTGCATGAGGAAACACGCTGTGTATCGAGGGCGATAATCGGAAAATTGTTCAAAACTTTAGTCTCAAGGAAGTTCGTACCGCAGAGATAGATGCTTCCCTTTAACACGTTGAGGTCAACAGCGTCCAAGAAGATGCGTAATCCGCGGAATTGCGAATTGGTTGTGGTTCCCGAGAGAGGGCCTGTCCAACTTGAAGAGTCAACGGCGTTATAGTCACAGCTGTACTGATTTTTGTCAGTAGAGCCATTCCAACCTGAAGTTATTCCATCAGAGCACTTAGATGGCTTATATCCAGAAGTACACATGATTACTTTTGAATTTGTATTTCTCAAAGTAACATTTGAGTTATTTATGGTAAATGTTGTGTTACCAGTGAAGATGTACTCGCCATCTGCGAAAGTGATTGTTATTTTTTGGCCTTTATTTGCACACTCTGTGCCATCTTCATACTTACCAGATTTAAAGAGCCAACCTTTGTATTTTGATGAGTCGGCTGGCTTTGTGAAGCGCTGCAGCGCCGTAATATCATCAGCCACGTAGATTCCTGGAGTAAGAGGAATTGTAAAATCGGTTGTTTTACAGTTCATCACTGGAAGTTTTGGTGTTACAGGTGAGGCTACCCAGTAGCTAATATCCAATTTGCAATCATCTGCATAAACAGCACAAGCAGAGACGGGTTCTGACTTCTTATTCGAAGTCGTAGTCACCGCACTAGGTGTTGTTCCAGTACTTGAACCCGAGCCATTGCTTGTGAGAAATTCTTGTGCATTTGGAGCATTAACGGTGCTGCTGGCGGCCTTGGCAATAGTAGAAGCAGAATTAATTGCATTATTGAAATTGAAGTTTCCATCAAATGCTGTTCCATAATCAACGCCAACGGTGCCACCTGGCACTGTTGTTGCAATTGTCGTCGTAGCAAATGGGGCTCCACCAGTTACAGGTATGCAACTAACAAAAGTCACACCTGATGAAGGATTGAGAGCAAACCCTTGTCCTAGCCCACAGTTTTCTGAAGCTGCTGGGAATACAGATGTTCCTAAAGTTGGATCCTTTTGGAAGCGAGCAAGGATGTCAGCAGTGGCTTCTGCAATGGCACTTGTTTCTTTGTTGCCTTGCGATAGCTGATGAACACCGGTTGTTGAAATCTGAGTTACAAATATCAAGGAGGAAATGGCTAATCCAGATACTGTTACAAAGATGAGAACCAGGCTAAGCGCCGATCCCTTTTCACCATTCTTTTTGATCTTCATGCGATACTCCTTGCTCCTTGGATTATTTGTATTTTGTAGATTTGATTAGATCGACTGCCTTTTGTTGCTGGTGGAACGATGAATTGAATTCCTGGGTTATCAACAATTGATGTCAACGCGGTATTAGTAGGACAGGTAGTTGAAGCTGAGCTTGCAGTTGATGCAGAAATGGACGTGCCAGCAAATTGCGTGCATTTGACCATCGCTGACCAACTCCCATCAGTCGGAAGCGGCAGGCCTTGGCGAAGTACCTGAAAGTTTCTTAGATTCGTTGTTGACCCTGTGACTGGACAGGAGAAGCTCCATAGCTCACCTAGATTTTCAACATTTCGAACCTCATAGCCTCGATACCAATTCACAGCTGCCGTAGCGCTATTTGAGGGAGTTTCACTTTCTGTGGTGGAAAGAGAGGTCGCTACTGTGAATGTGCCGGGTTGTGTTGTAGTCGCCTCAGTCTTTGCCGTGATCAGCGCCCCTGCGACAGTCAGATTTGAATTTGCGATTCCATAGATTGTCGCGCTTTGACCCACTTCAAAGGTATTTTGAGTGCCCAGGGCTAGCGTGTAGAGAATCGTTGAGCCTTTTCCAGTGGCACTGATTATTGGCAGATAACTTGGAACGCTAAGAGTTAGAAGTGGGCGAACAGTTGAGTAAGCAGTATCAGTAGTTTTCCAGCTTGTGCAAATTTTTGTTGTATCAGGTGCAGTTGAACTCGTATTTGGAATTACAAAAGCATTTGAACCAGCGATATCTTCGCTGACAATAGACTCGATTAGCGCGTTATTTGATGCAACCAAAGTTGATGTTTGGGTGTAGTCGATTGTTTTCATTGAGGTACTCAGAATGCGAGTGACTCCTACTGCCAATATGGCAGTGATGACCAAGGAGACGAGAAGTTCTACTAATGTGAAGCCCGACTCTGAATCTCCTTGGAAAATCTCACGAATCATCTTCATCAGCCCATTTTCACAATCATATGAGTGGTCTGGGTTGCATCATTTGTAGTGGAGAGAACTACTTCTTGAATAATTTGCTTCTTAGAATAGGCAGAAGTTGCGGCAGAAATATTTGATGCCCCAGTTGCACAACTTTGAAAACTCGTTGTAGTTGTAACTGATGAGACATCAATCTTGATTTCAACCGAGATTGCCGTGATTGCAACTACTTGTTTTGAAACTTCTGTACCTCGGGTGGCAACAACAGTGAAGTTGGCCGAACTCTCAGCAGTTGGAATGCCTGAGAATTCGCCAGTGGAGGTGCTCATTGAAATGCCATTAGGAAGCTGTACCGGAGTTGTGGAATAAACCCATCCGGATCCTGAAAGTGCGGGAGAGAAGTCCTTAATGATTGAAACGACAAATCTCATTTGTCCGCTACCTGCAGTGCTTCCAAAATAGTAGGGTTGAATTTTGCTAGCACTCGTGCAATTAGTGTCTTGGATTGTCTGAAGTTGAATCTGCTTTGCTGCAAAGGTCAAAGCAGAAAGTGCAATGCCCTTTGAGTTGAAGCGTTCGGCAAGAGGCTTTGCACCTACCGTTACCGTTACTAACGCCAAACCGATAAGTGACATGATCATTGAAGCCACAATTACCTCAATGAGGGAGCTTCCTGAGTCACTTTTAGAGGTGCGTAAGTAAGACATAACAGTTTTCATGATTAAGCCTGAACCCCGCTATAAATGCCATACATTGCAGAAACAAGGGCTACGGCAACGAAGCCAACGCCACCGCCGAGGAAGAGCAAGGTAACTGGCTCGATCAGGGCGGTTAAATTCTTCATTCGATGGTCAAGTTCATCGGCGTAATAACTGGCAGCCTGTTCCATCTGATTTTCAAGACGTCCAGATTCTTCACCAACGCGAAGGATTTGAATTGCCGCTATGGGAAAGATCTTCTCGCGCTCTAGGGGAGTAGCAAGGCCTTCACCGTTTAGCACGCCTGCATGAGCATTTTTAATTCCACGTTCAAAGACTGTGTTATTAGAAGCGCGACCTGCAAGGGTGAGTGCATCTGGTAGTGGAACATTAGTTCGTACTAGTGTTGAAAGAACTCGACAAAAACGCTCTAAGGCAATGAGTTGGATGAGAGAACCAAAAAGAGGTAACTTCAACATCACCGCATCAATTTTTAGGCGTCCTTCAGGTTTCTTATACATATAAATGAAACCGGCGACTAAGGAGATTGCCAGAATCAAGAGTGCCCACCAGAAATTTCCTAGGAAACGAGTTGTGCCTAGCAAAATGCGGGTAGTCAACGGTAATTCCACATCAAGGCTTGCAAAGAAGACTTCAAACTTAGGAAGAACAACTAGTGAAAGTACGCTCACAGCCAGAATCGTTAGGAGTATCAAAACAATGGGGTAAGTCATCGCTGACTTCACTGCACGCTTTGAGCGCAGGTCGCGCTCTAGATATGAGTTCAGGGTTTCAAGGGCGCCAGGTAGATCACCGCTGCGCTCTGCAGCGTTAAGAATTGTGCCGTAGTAGGTTGGAAAGACGTGAGGATAGTGTGAAACAGACTCACTTAAGGTCGCTCCACCTTCAATCTCAAGTACAAGCTCCTCTAGAACACCACGCATGACTTTGTTTTCAGTGGTGCTGGCAAGAATGCTGAGCCCGCGGGCTGCAGGAATACCGGCTTGAGCAAATGAGGAAAGCTGACGAGTTACTTGCAGTAAGTCTTCACCTGAAACAGTCTTGCCAAATTCCATTTGAAGAAGTGGTTGTTTGACTGTAATTGAGAGGTTGGTTACGCCGCTCTCTTCTAATTCGTATTGGACTTTCCCGCGTGAGACGGATTCAATGATCCCGTTTACTTCTTCTCCAGCGGGATTTAGACCTTTATAGGAATAGACCTTGGTGCGAACCCCGGCAGGCAGTGAAGCCCGCCCACGGATGCTGCGCTCTAAATTAAGTGTGAGTTGTTCTAGAAACTTAATAACTCTTCCAGAGTTATCGGGAAACTGAGCCTCAACTTTTCTTTGGACCTTAGCAATGAGTTCAATTAATGCAGGTGAGATCGAATCTTTTTCAGGAGTTCTATTCCGAATGAGTTTTATTGCATCACTGAGCTTTTTCAGCACAGGAGCTATAAAGTCCATCTTTGACGGTGATTCGGCCACTTCAGGAGCCGATATTTGAGTTTGTAAATCAGTCATTATTGACCATCAGTGTTAGTGCTTCATCAAGGGTGGTGATGCCTTCAACAGCAAGGCGAACACCTTCATGATCCATAGTTGTCATTCCAAGAGATAGTGCCTTACGTCTGAACTCATTTGGTTCTGGGTGGGAAACAATTACTTCAGCCAGCTCTTCAGTGATGTTGAGCATTTGATAAGAGGCAATACGATCACGGTAGCCAGAACCACCGCATAAGGTGCAACCAAGGCCACGAACAAGGGTCTTAACCTTAAAACCGTAGTGATCTAGAGTTACTGCTTCACTACTTGTTGGCTTATAGCTTTCACTACAAAAACGGCAGTTCTTTCTAATCAGACGCTGTGACACAACTCCACGAATGGCAGAAGCAATGAGGTGACTTTCAATATCCATCTGCAAGAGGCGATACAAAGCGCCAACAGAGTCTGTAGCGTGTATAGAAGTGAAAACTAAGTGACCAGTTAATGCTGCTTGGACAGAGATTCGAGCAGTTTCGGCATCACGAGTCTCACCCACCAAAATAATATCTGGGTCTTGGCGCAAAACTGCGCGAAGTTGAACTGCAAAGCCTGAGTTAGCGCCATCTAAAACTGGAATCTGGTTGATGCCAGGAACGACGTATTCCACAGGATCTTCAATTGTGATGACGTTCTTTTCTTTGCTGGAAACAGCTTGAAGAGCACTATGAAGAGTGGTTGTTTTTCCACTACCAGTAGGACCTGCAACCAAAATAAGGCCATTGCTGGCATTGATCATTTCACTAAATATTGAAAGCTGTTCCTTACCCATACCAAGTGATCCAAGATCAACGCTAGGTTTGCGGGCATCATGTAAACGCAGAACGATTTTTTCACCGTGCACAGTTGCAACTGATGAAGCTCGAATATCTACCTGGCGATCGCCCACAGTTGCTGAAAACTGTCCATCCTGGGGACGTCGGCGCTCGACGATGTTCATTTGTGCAAGAACCTTCACGCGGCTACTTATTGCAGGTGCTAGACGGGCTGGAAGTTGTACCAATTCACGCAGACGACCATCAACGCGTGCACGAACCACAACATGGTCCGAATAAGTTTCAAAGTGCAAATCACTAGCACGCTCTAAAACAGAACGCTCAATCAACTGTTGAATGAGATTAGAGATCGGAGCTTCGCCGACTTCAATGCGCGAGATATCAATACTTGTCTTTTCAACTTTTTGAAGCGTTGCAGTTAATGAAAGTGCTTCTCGAATTTCAGAAGGTGTTGTTGCAACTAATTCAATCTTGATGCCTAATGAATCGGCAAAATCTTCTACTTCAAACCAACGCTCCTCAGGTGCGCCAACTACAAGAATATCGTTCTTCCATCGTAAACCTAAACATTCAAGTTCGCGCGCTTTTTCAAAGGGCAAAGCACTATGAGCCGACGGATCAACGTTATCAACAATTGTTTCAACAACTGCAAACAATTCTTCCGTTTCAGCAGGATGTATCAATAATCCAGCTGCTGCACTCTTTGCCATCATAATTTCCCCTAGCACATGTACTTGGAATTTCATTTGAAACACGCAAGAAGTGCAAATTACTCATGTAGAAATTGATTACCAACTAAAACATCTATCTAAGAGGGGTTTTCACTTTTATATTCTTAAATCCTCTTTAGTTTTCAAAAATTGGTTGCAGTAGTTGATTCGATTGTTGATTATCAATTAAGTCGCGATTAGGGGAATCCCCAAATTCGTAGCATTAAAAAAGGGTTATCCCCTTTGGATTTGACTACAGGGGGGCTATCCCTTGCTAACACTTCTCTCTTTTTTAGATAATAGGGGGGGTATGCCCATACCATTGAGGGATTACAGAAGGGGGTGAGCACATGGCAATTGTAAAAAATAATGCAGAACTAGCGTCTTTGCGTGTGCTCATTATTGAAGATGAGGCCATGGTGCGCGTTACCTTGGTTGAAACCCTTCGTCACCTTGGAATTAAATTTGTTGCAAGTGCCTCAGATGCCGTCAGCGCAATAAAAGCTGGCCAAGAATTCAAGCCTGATGCAATTTTTTGTGACATCGACTTAGGTGTTGGTCCGCACGGTATTGATATTGCACATGCCTTGAGAGGCTCGAATCCTAAACTCGGAATTATTTTTCTATCAACTTTGTCTGATCCCAGACTTAAAAACGCTGGGGTGCGTGGTCTACCGGCTGACGCCATATACCTAAAAAAAGCTGACGTGAACCGCAGCACTATCCTGCTGGATTCCTTAATTTCCTTATTCTCACCTAGCACAAAAAATAGCGTTGTAGCGAATCCACGGATCAAATTAACTGAAATTCAAATCGAAATATTGCAGCTTGTCGCATCAGGCCTATCTAATGCTGAGATTGCAAAAGTTCGAGGCATTACCGTTAAGTCAACTGAGAATGCAATCGCTCGTCTCGCAAAATCTTTAAAAGTTAAAGATCAAGCAGATGCTAACCAACGTGTTCTGTTGACGCGCTATTACTTTGAACTATCTGGCAAAATCGCCAAGGCAATCTAATTTGAGGAAGATAAATCTTCTAGACCTGCCATCTACAAAAGTAGCTCGTTGGTATCTTTCACTAGAATATTTTTGGCCAGTGAGTGGCCTGGTTCTATTACCAACAGTTCTTGCTGAGATTCAAACTTACACTGCCGTTGGTACCAAAGAGGCGATGTTGCTATCAGGCCTTTATAATCAAGATATCAAGGAACTTGTGATCAAGTGGATAATCATCAAGCTATGTGCAGTCACAACCTTGTACCTATTTCTTCTCTTAATGAAAATCTATTTTCAGGCTAGGAATATTAAGGCATTAAAAGCTATTACCCTTGTGGCATTGGGAGTTATCGGCGGAATTTTTAATGGCTTAGTCCAAAAAATGTTGATACAAGTATTAGATGTATTCGAAGCAGGCACCACTTCTTCCCGAATAACTGCCCCTATAACCTTGGCCGTTGTCTTGCTCTTCACTCTCTCCGTATTGACGTCCAATATTCGCAAATATCGTGTTCAGGCAAAGAAGGCAGAAGACGAGGCTCAGGCTCTGCGATCTGTAAAGAATATGCAGCAGGAAATTTTGTTGGGTTATAGAGAACATAACTTGGCCATTTCTACTAAGGTAAATGAAAGTGCTACAGATGCTTTAAACCGTTTGAGTAATTTAGGCAGCTACACCAGCATGCTAGATAGTAATTACTCAAGTGAAATTCGACGCATCAGTGACTCAACTATTCGTGATCTGTCTCATGAAATCGCCGGCAGTTATCAAGATGTAAATAGTTTTGAAGGTGAATTTACTAAAAGTGAAAAGGGAATTAATCTTTTTAGACTGTTTCGAGACAGCATTAATTTTGCTCCCTTGAATCCATTCGCTATTTCATTTGCTTTTGTATTTGTCATAAGTGGTGCCATGATTCGCCATGCTGATTTTAGGCAAGCTATCACGATCGTGGCGGGCGCCTTTTGTGTTATTTATATTATTCAACTAGCGAGCTCATATCTTTATAGACTTTTTGGTTTACAGAATATCTACACGGTGATTGTAACAACTTTGATTGCTGGATATCTTCCTCCGTTTCTTGTTTATTCCAACTTCTTGCACTTTCAGCATTTAGTCCCCGATATTAAGAAATATCCACCCGCATCTGGACTTTTTATGATTACACTTTTTGTTATTACATTTGTGGGTTATATACAACAAGCGGGATTATTGGCCAGTGAAGATATTTTGAAGAGCCGTAAACAATTTATCATTAATTCACAGATTGCCTCTAAGCCATACAGCAAAGAGATTGCACAGATTTCAAGAAACTGGGCGCGTCACTTACATGGACGTGTGCAATCTCAAATTATGGCCGCTACCTTTGAAATTGAAAGTGCGCAAGAAATAGGCGATGCCGCAGCTGTAGAGCGGGCTTTGCAACAAATTATTGAAGTTTTCAAACACGCTAATCAACTTGAGGTTCAAGCTTCCCAAACATTAATGGAGAAGATTGAGATACGTACCGGGCAATGGTCTGGCTTACTAGAAGTTGATTTACGCGTTGCGCCTGAATTTGTCTCTAGGAGAGGATTAGAATGCCTCACGATTACTGACATAGTTGAAGAAATGATTACTAACGCTTCTCGTCACGGGAAGGCCACAAAGATTCGAATCGAGCTTGAGCGACATAATCCGACACAGATGCTCATTCGCTCCATAGACAATGGCACTCATTTTGAAAAGAAAAAGCGAGGCTTTGGCTCTCGCTTCTTTGAAGAGGTAAGTGAAGGCCGTTGGAACATCTCGCGCAATCCAGCCTTTGCTGAGACAACTGTTGCGTTGCTCTTAGAGATCAGTAGCTCTCATAACTACAGCATCCAGCACCGCTCCTTGGCCCCTGGGGCTGATTTTTACCGCCCTTAGCCACGACACGCTCATATCTGTCAGTGCCGCCTGCTACCTTTCGAACAGATGTTCGGATACTCTATCCGAGTACAACCAGAGCGGTTCTAACCTCCGCCCACAGCTCTTCCCCCGAGCGCTGCGGTCCGTCGTTAGGTCTCCGTACCTTCTGGGCCAGACCCAAACGTCACACGACGTTCTATCGAAAGGAAAGTAAGTGGCTACTGAAAAAAGTAATAAAGCTAACGAAGCTGCACAAGAAAAAGCTACAAGCGAACGCCAAAAAGCGCTCGATACAGCCCTAGCCCAGATCGAACGTCAATTTGGAAAAGGCTCAGTAATGAAGATGTCGGATCGTCAAAACCAGATTGTTGAAGTAATTCCAACTGGTTCAATCGCACTTGATATCGCACTTGGTATTGGTGGATTGCCTCGCGGTCGCATCGTTGAAATCTACGGACCAGAATCTTCAGGTAAGACAACTCTTACATTGCATGCAATCGCCAACGCGCAAGCTGCAGGCGGTATCTGTGCATTCATCGATGCTGAGCACGCTTTTGATGCAGAGTATGCAAAGAAGCTTGGCGTTGATATTGATGCACTCCTAGTTTCACAACCAGACACAGGTGAACAAGCACTTGAAATTATGGACATGCTTATTCGTTCAGGTGCACTTGATCTAGTTGTTGTTGACTCCGTTGCAGCACTTGTTCCACGCGCTGAAATTGAAGGCGAAATGGGAGATTCTCATATGGGTCTTCAAGCACGTCTTATGTCACAAGCTCTACGTAAAATTACTGGTGCACTTCACCAATCAAAGACAACTGCAATATTTATTAACCAGTTGCGTGAAAAGATTGGTGTCTTCTTCGGTTCACCTGAAACAACTACTGGTGGTAAAGCACTCAAGTTCTATGCATCAGTTCGTTTGGATATCCGTCGTATTGAAACCCTTAAAGATGGCCAGGACGCTGTCGGTAACCGTACTCGCGTTAAGGTTGTTAAGAACAAGATGGCTCCACCATTTAAGCAAGCTGAGTTCGACATCATTTACGGCACAGGTATTTCACGTGAAGGCTCATTGATCGATCTTGGAGCAGAAGTTGGTATCGTGAAGAAATCTGGTGCTTGGTATACATATGAAGCCGATCAGTTGGGTCAGGGTAAGGAAAATGCACGTACATTCCTTATCGACAACCCAGATCTAGCTAATGAGATTGAAGCCAAGATTCGCGCTCACTTTGTGCCAATCGAAGTAGATGCAGATCTGATCGCAGCTATCGATGAAGCCACCGCTGAGGTTGATTTCTAATTAGCCTGCAATTTGCAAAGGTTGACCAAGAGGCTGACCCTTACTCAATCGCATATGCCATTGCACAAAATGCTTTGGTTGCGCGGGCCAAGAGTAAGGGTGAGCTCTTGGCTCACCTTAAAAAGCGTGGCGTTGAGGATGATGTTGCCAATGCAACCATCTATAAATTAACCGAAAACGGTTTAATCAATGATGCTGAGTTTGCCAAAGCATGGACTCAATCTCGTCACAACGCCAAAAAACTCTCAAAGCGAATCATTGCAGGAGAACTTCGTACTAGGGGAGTAGATCAAAACTCAATCGATGAGGCCCTAGATGAAATTGATGATGAATCTGAATACCGGACAGCTTTTTCTTTGGCGATGAAAAAGTATTCAACAATGTCTCGGATGGAACCAGAAGTTCAGATTCGTAGAATTCAATCCTTATTGCAGCGCAAAGGTTTTGGCTTTGGTGTTATTGGTCGTGTTATTCGCGAGCTAGATATTCACTCAGGCGAGCAGCTGTAGCAACAACGGCTGCAGCATGAACGCGGCCAGGCTGTCGACCTAAACGCTCAATTGGTCCACTGATACTGACCGCGGCAATAACTTTTCCATTAGGACCGCGAACTGGGGCAGAAACAGAAGTAACTCCAGCTTCGCGCTCTCCTACAGATTGCGCCCAACCACGACGACGATCTGCAGCAAGTTGTGCGGCAGTAAATCTGGCATTTGCAACACCGCGATGAATCTTTTCGCTATCTTCCCAAGCCAGCAAAATCTGGGCAGCAGAACCTGCCTGCATAGTGAGCGCTGCGCCAACGGGAACAGAGTCACGAAGACCTGATAAACGCTCTGCAACTGCCACACAAATTCTTTGATCACCTTGTCGCTTATAGAGCTGGGCGCTCTCACCTGTTGCATCACGCAGCGCCGCCAATGCTGGGGCAGCAGCGGCAAGTAAGCGATCTTCTCCTGCTGCGGCGCCGAGTTCGCCTGCACGTGGGCCTAATACAAAGCGACCAGAGAGATCGCGGGCGACGTAGCGATGAAATTCAAGGGCTACAGCTAAGCGGTGGGCTGTTGGACGGGCAATTCCTGTGGCAGCAACGAGTTCTGCCAATGAATGCGGGCCAGCTTCTAAGGTATTTAAAATCGATGCGGCTTTATCTAATACGCCAACTCCGCTATTCTTTCTGCTCATAGGGTGATATTAACATCCCACTATGTGATATGGCAAATGAAGGAGTAAGGACAAGCAGATGGGTAAAACGCTAGCTGAAAAGATTTGGGCCGAACACATTGTTCGCGCCGCCGATGGTGAACCAGATCTTTTGTATATCGATCTTCATCTGATCCATGAAGTAACTAGCCCACAGGCCTTTGATGGTCTGCGCCTTGCTGGACGCACAGTGCGTCGCCCTGAACTGACCATTGCAACTGAAGATCACAATGTTCCAACGCTTAACATTGATAAGCCAATTGCAGATCCTGTTTCAAAGCTGCAGGTGGACACACTTCGCGCTAACTGCGCCGAATTCGGCGTTCGCATCCACTCACTGGGAGATAAAGACCAGGGAGTTGTGCACGTCGTTGGTCCACAGCTGGGTCTGACACAACCGGGCATGACAATTGTTTGCGGAGATTCACACACATCAACTCACGGCGCATTTGGCGCTTTAGCTTTTGGTATTGGAACTTCTGAAGTTGAGCATGTTCTAGCAACACAGACTTTGCCACTAGCTCGTCCAAAGACCATGGCGATAAATGTTGAAGGAAGCCTAAAGACTGGTGTTACATCAAAAGATATTATCTTGGCAATCATTGCAAAGATCGGTACTGGCGGAGGCCAGGGCTATGTCATTGAATACCGCGGCTCTGCTATCCGTGCGCTGTCTATGGAATCTCGTATGACGGTGTGCAACATGTCTATTGAGGCTGGTGCTCGCGCAGGTCTGATTGCACCTGATCAAACTACTTTTGATTACATTTTGGGCAAGCCCCATGCACCAGAAGATTTTGATGCTGCGGTGAAATACTGGAGCACGCTCTATACAGATAGCGATGCACAATTTGATGTTGAAGTTAATCTCAACGCTGATGACCTAGAGCCATTTGTCACTTGGGGAACTAACCCAGGCCAAGGCGCATCGCTGAGTTCAAATGTTCCAAACCCTGCAGATATTGCAGATCCAGAAGCACGTGGGGCAGCAGAGCGCGCACTTGTCTATATGGGTCTAGAGGCTGGCACACCACTTAAAAAGATAGCCATTGACACTGTTTTCTTGGGCTCTTGCACCAATGGGCGAATTGAAGATCTGCGAGCTGCTGCTGAAGTTGTGAAGGGTAAGAAGATTGCTTCAACACTTCGTATGTTGGTTGTTCCAGGTTCTGCCAGAGTGCGACTAGAAGCTGAAGCAGAAGGTTTGGATAAAGTCTTTATCGATGCCGGAGCTGAATGGCGAAACGCCGGATGCTCCATGTGTTTGGGTATGAACCCAGATCAGTTAGCTGTGGGAGAGCGCTCTGCCTCAACTTCTAATAGAAACTTTGAAGGCCGCCAAGGTAAGGGCGGACGTACTCACCTTGTAAGTCCACTAGTGGCGGCAGCAACTGCCCTGCGTGGAACTCTCTCATCCCCTGCGGATCTGTAAGGAGCGAAAACAATGGAAAAATTCATTAAGCACACTGGCACCGCAGTTCCACTGCGTCGCAGCAATGTTGATACAGACCAAATTATTCCAGCAGTTTATTTAAAGCGCGTAACACGCAGTGGCTTTGAAGATGGCTTGTTTTCTGCTTGGCGCAATGATCCTGAGTTTGTTTTAAATAGGGCCGAATACAAGGCTGGCACAATTCTTGTGGCAGGAGTTGATTTTGGTACTGGTTCTTCCCGTGAGCACGCGGTGTGGGCGCTGCAGAACTATGGCTTTAAAGCTGTTATCTCTAGCCGCTTTGCCGACATCTTTCGCGGTAACTCACTCAAAGGTGGCCTGCTCACTGTCATCATCGAGCAAAACGATGTAGAAGCGCTCTGGGCGGCAATTGAGGCTAATCCAGCTACTTCTGTCAGCGTTGACCTTGAAACTCGCACAGTGAGCTATAACAACGTTGTTTTGCCCTTTGCAATCGATGACTACACCCGCTGGCGTTTAATGGAGGGTCTAGATGACATTGGCTTGACTGTTAAAAACGCTGATTCCATTGACTCTTTTGAGAAATCTCGAACAACTCTTAAGCCAGCAACGCTTCCAATTCGCGGATAATCACGGAAAAACAAGCGTAAATCACTGAGATTTACGTAGGGGTGAGCGTGGTGATGTAAAACTCTCAACTTGGAATTGAGGGTTTTCTACGCATAAAAACAGCGATTTTTTGTAATTTCACTAAAAAATTAATTCGCGACACACCTGCATTAATAGCGTAATCACCCTATATATACGCGTAAGTTTATGAACACGTTAAGCGATTGCTTAACATTTACGCGTAATAAGGGGATTTCAATGAATAAGGCCCAATTCATTGCGGCGTTGGCACCACATTTCAACGACAGCAAGAAGGAAGCAGCACACGCTGTAGATATCGTATTTGACACTATCGTTCGCAACCTTTCAAAGGGTGAAGACGTAATGATCAACGATTTCGGTAAGTTCAAGAAGGTTGATCGCAAGGCTCGTATGGGACGTAACCCATTTACTGGCGAAACAATCAAGATCAAGGCTTCAAAGAAGGCTCGCTTCTTGCCTGCAAAGGGTTTGAAGGATGTCATCTCAGGTGAGCGCAAGCTAGGACCTGCTCCAAAGCCAGAACCAAAGCCAGTTGCTAAGGCAAAGCCAGTTGCAAAGAAGGCTGCTAAGAAGAAGCCAGCAGCAAAGAAGAAGGTTGCAGCTAAGAAGAAGGTTGCCAAGAAGGCTCCTGCAAAGCGCAAGCCAGCAAAGAAGGCTAAGAAGAAGTAATTCGCTTAGTTATTAGTTAACGGGGTCGGCTCACGCCGGCCCCGTTTTCTTATGCCAATTCGTTAGTATTACCCACATGGCGGAATATAAAGTTTCTTACGCACCGCCTCAAGGAAAGCCCCTTGGAACAAATCTGACTTTTAAGATCTGCACAAAGATTGCCATTCCTGTTTTAAATCTTGTTGGCAAAAAAAATTGGCGCGGGGCAGAAAATATTCCCCAGACCGGGCGAGTAATTGTTGCCAGCAACCATGTCTCATATTTAGATGTTTTGTTTTTTACACATTTTCTTTTTAGAAGCGGCCGTGCACCTCGCTATATCGGCAAAGAAGGCGTCTTTAAAGTTCCTGTGATTGGAAAGATCTTGCTAGCTGCGGGTCAAGTTCCAGTTGCTAGAGAAGGAAAAGATGCTGCTAAAGCCCTTGAGCATGCTCTCAAACTTCTTGAAGCGGGCCACTGTTTAGGTGTCTATCCCGAGGGCACACTTACTCGCGATCCCAACGGTTGGCCCATGGTTGCTAAGACTGGCCTTGCTCGCCTTGCGATTATGACTCATTCCCCAGTTATTCCAATTGCGCAGTGGGGTTCACAAATAGTTATGCCTACTTATGAAAAGAAAGTAAAGCTCTTTCCTCGCACACCCATCAAAATTTTGGCTGGAGCGCCATTGGATTTATCGCCTTGGTATGGCAAGGAAAATGACCCAGCTGCACTGACTGAAGCCACAGCATTTGTAATGAGGGCAATAACTGATCTACTAGAAGAGCTGCGTGGTGAGAAACGCCCAGTTGAGATCTTTGATCCACACAACTCTGATTTGCCTCGAACAGGAAACTTTAAAAAGAAGCGATGAGCAAAGTAACCGTCCTTGGTACTGGTGCTTGGGGCAGCACGATGGCCCAGGTTTTATCTGATGCAGGTAATCATGTTCTGATGTGGGGACGCAATGAAAGTGTTGTTAATGAAATTAACTCTCAGCACACAAATTCAAAGTATTTAGATTCCAATATCTTGCCACTGGGGATTCAAGCTACAACAGATTTAAGTCAGGCTTTTGGATATTCCAATATCTATATTTTGGCCGTACCAGCCCAAACTTTGAGAGAAAACCTCAAGAGTTGGACAAAGCTAGTCCAGCCTGATGCGACCTATGTCAGCACCCTTAAAGGCATTGAAGTCAGCACTCTTTCTCGCATGACACAAGTTCTTCAGGAAGAGATGCAGACTGAAAACTTTTCACTTATTACAGGTCCGAATCTTGCTAATGAGTTAATTCTGCGTCAGCCTGCTGGGGCAGTTGCGGCAGCACCAACAATGCTCTTAGCTGAGAAAGTGCAAAAACTATTTGCAACGCCCTACTACCGCGTTTACACATCCACCGATGTGTTGGGTTGCGAATTAGCAGGTGCTATCAAATCTGTAATTGCACTTGCCGTTGGAATTTCAATTGGAATGGGATTTGGCGAAAACACACAGGCCATGCTTATTACTAGAGGTCTAAATGAAGTTGCGCGGCTGTGTGCTGCCCATGGGGCAGATCCGCTCAGTGCTGCCGGATTAGCGGGAATGGGCGATCTGGTGGCAAGTTGCGGTTCACCGCTATCTCGCAATCGCACCTTTGGCGAAGTGCTGGGGCGCTCAGGTTCAATGGCAACTGCGCGTGAACATGTGGCAAAGACCGTGGAGGGCGTAGCCTCCTCCAATGCAGTTCTTGAGATTGCTCACCGAGTAGGAGTTGAAGTGCCAGTTATTGAAGCCGTTGCTGATGTTGTTGCCGGCACGATTTCACCATCTGATGCTCTGGATCGCCTGATGGAAATTACAACTAGAGCCGAAAACTTTATCCGATGAGTAAATTAAATGTCGCCGTAATTTGTGGTGGAATCAGCAGTGAACATGAGATCTCCTGCGTTTCTGCCGGGGGAGTTCTTAAAGGTTTAGATTCGAGCAAATACAACGCAATCCTTATTGGAATCACAAAAGCGGGCAATTGGGTTTTATTGCCTAATGACTATCGGCTAGAAATCGTGAATGGAAAGCTTCCGACTGTTGATGAGAGTGCACCGGCAGTTGTGGCTGATGTTCATGGTTTTTCGGTTGCAGGTAAAGCCCTAAAGATTGATGTTGTGTTTCCAGTGCTGCATGGGCCTTATGGAGAAGACGGAACAATTCAAGGGCTTTTTGAAATCGCAAATCTGCCTTATGTCGGCAGCGGAGTTTTAGCATCAGCAGTTGCGATGGATAAGTCTTTTGCCAAGCCAATTTTTGCTGCAGCTGGCATGAAAGTAGCTGATGGAATTGTTGTGACGAGCAAAGACAAGCAAGTAGCAATAGATGATTTGGCATATCCAGTCTTTGTTAAGCCAGCTAGAGGTGGCTCAAGTCGAGGCACACACAAAGTTAAATCAGTTGATGCACTAAACGCTGCGCTCAAAGATGCATTTCTATATGACCACAAAGTGATGATCGAGCAGGCAGTAGTAGGTCGCGAGATTGAGTGCGCAGTACTTGAATCTAATGGCGTGGCAAAGGCATCAGTGGTTGGCGAGATTGTGATAGATAGCAAGTTTGAGTTTTATGACTTTGAAGCCAAGTACTTAGATGGCGCAACGACTGTGAAAATTCCTGCTGATATTCCAGCAAAAGCTGCTGAGGAAATTCGTGAAAAGGCCGTGCAGGCATTTAAGGCGTTGGGCTGTAGCGGATTAGCCAGATGTGATTTCTTCTATACCGATAAGGGCGAAATCATTATTAATGAAATCAATACCATGCCTGGCTTTACGGGAACGTCTATGTATCCAAAGCTGTGGGCTGCAAGTGGGGTTGATTACACCAGTGTTATTACAGCTTTGATTGAAACGGCTTTGCTTCGCACAAATGGAGTTTTAGGAAACTAGTTCAACAATCTTTGCTGCCGGATTTTGGGCAGGATCTGAATCCATAATTAGGAAAGCCGCTCTCATGCCAACCTCTAGTGTTCCAAACTCATGTTCACGAAAGAGTTGATAGGAAACGTTTTTTGTATAGAAGGTAAGTGATTCATCCATTGTGAGCGCTTCTTCTATTACCCAAGCTTCGTTGATTCCATCGGCAGGGTTTGAACGAGTAACTGGAACAGAAATTGCTTGCATGGGAACATGACTTGTTACTGGCCAATCACTACCAAAAGCGATCATGGCACCTGCTTTTAGCATTGAGCGAAGGCGGTACTGCTGATCATTTCGCGCATTACCAATACGCGGTGCAATCAGTTCTTTATTCATGGGATCTAAATAGCACCAGAGCGGTTGGATGTTTGCGATCACTCCAAGTTGAGCAAAGCGGGGTAGATCTTCATCTCGAATCAACTGGGCGTGCACAATGACTGGGCGCCGATCCCATGTGGGATTGATGGTTTGCATGGCTTCTAGCGCATCTAATGCCTGCTTCACAGCAGCATCTCCAATGGCGTGTAAATGAACTTGATATTGCAACGCATCGTATGCAACAAGGGCATTGAGAAGTTCTTCATCGCTCCAAATGGCAATTCCATGCGAAGTTGGATCATCCACATATGGCTGCATTAAATGGGCAGTTCCGGCAGATAAGGCGCCATCGAGTAAAAACTTGATGCTATTGGCCTGCAGTTGTGATGGATTATCTAGTTCTAGGCACTGCTGGCGAATTTCATTGAAATCATCAATGTCGCCAGACCAAGTGGTGGGAGTTGCAAGTAGCGAGAGATTGAAAGCAATTGTTAACTCATTGGATTGTGCAGCCGCGATATATGCCTTGGCCATATCTTTCTCACACCATGAATCAATAGCAGCAATTACACCGACTTTTCTGTACTCCTTGCAGGCATACTTGATTGCAGCTATATCACTTTCAAGGGTGTTGGCAGGTGCGTGATCTAGAACTAAGGCCATAGCAGATGGCTCTCGCAAGGTTCCTTTTGCACTCCCATCACTATTTCGAGCAATAGTGCCACCTTGGGGATCATTCGTTGAAGGTGTTATCCCAGCCAATTCAAGTGCTTTGGAATTAACCCAGATGGTGTGGTGATCAACGGCGTGTAAGACAACTGGGCGATCACTCACTACTTCATCTAGCCACTTGGCATCAAAATCTCCACCTTCAATAATGGCAGCTTCATAAGCACCGCCAATAATCCAGGTTATGGAAGGGTTTGCATCTGCAAAAGCTTTGACTTGGGCTTTGATTTCTTCAATGCTTGTGATGCCATTAATTTTTGGCCCGGCCGCTTCTCGACCTGCAAAAATAGGATGGGCATGGCCATCTAGAAATGCTGGGATGACAAAGGCATCATCTAAATCAATTGTTTTCTCAGCAGTGAAATTTTTTACATCTTCACCTACGGCAAGGATGCATGAATCTTTAACTAGTAAGTCGTGAAAGATTTCTTTGCCGGATGACCAAAAGCGCGCGTTTGTATAAAGCGTGCTCATGTATGAAAGAGAATTATTGGTGAGTAACTGGGCAGGTCAGGGTGCGAGTAATGCCTGGAACACCTTGAACCTTCGACAAAATTACTCGGCCGAAATCTTCCATGCTGGGTGCTTCTGCACGCATGATGACATCGTAAGGACCAGTGACGCCTTCGGCCAGAGTTACACCAGCGATAGCTGAAACAGCTTTTGCTACGGATCCCGCTTTGCCGACCTCGGTTTGAATCAAAATGTAGGCCTGTACTGACATAAGAGTTTCCTTTCGTTGGTGGGTAAAGGCTACTTCAGAGATGTGGCAACTGGCTAGTCGATTACTCTTATCTCTATGACCTTGAATGAAGCCCAGATTATCGATGCGCTTGCTTCAGTTTTTGGCACAAACCACCGTGGCGTTGAGGTTGGAATTGGCGATGATGCTGCAGTTGTTGCTACAGGTGAACACACGGTTATTACAACCGATATGGCAGTTGAGGGAACGCACTTTAACTGCCAGTGGTCAGGTGCTTTTGAAATTGGCCGAAAGATTACGGCTGCAAACCTGGCAGATGTATATGCCATGGGTGCCACGCCTACTTACCTAGTCGCCGCGGTTACATTGACCGGCAAAGAGTCGATGGAGTGGATTTCTGAACTAGCACAAGGGATTAAACATGAAGCCAGTTCTTGTGGGGCAGTCGTAGTTGGTGGGGATTTAGCCAGGGGAGCTGTGAAAGTAATTTCAATGACTGCGCTCGGTGAAGTTGAAAAGGCAGTTACGCGATCTGGTGCACAAGTAGGAGATTCAATCTATGTTTCTTCACTGCCGGGATGGTCTGCAGCTGGGCTTTCCTGTATTGAGAAAAGCGAGTTAAGTGATTTAGAGAGCTACGCGGTGGAAGAGTTCTGTTCACCGACTCTTGATTATTCAATGGCAGTTGCTTTTGCAAATAAAGGCGCTCATGCGATGTGTGATGTGAGTGATGCGTTAGTTATTCAAGCCGAGCAGTTAGCTCAAGCATCTGGCGTGCAGTTGGTTTTTGATGCTGACGCATTTAAGGCAAGTGAAGAATTCGCACAACTATCTGAGTTAGCAGAAGCTAGCGGCGTAGATGTCTGGCAATGGATTTTTGCTGGGGGAGAAGACCATGTTTTCCTTGCCACAGGCAAAGATTTACCTGGCTTGTGCGTGGGAGTAGTTAAAGAAGGTAGCGGGGTACTTGGTTTAGAAATGAAAAAAGCGCCAGATACCTGGCGCCATTTCAGTTAAGCAAAATTAGTTAGCGTGTAACTTTTCCAGCCTTGAGGCATGAAGTACAGACGTTTTGACGCTTTGTGTTTCCGTTCACCAAGGTCCGGATGCGCTGAATATTTGGATTCCAGCGGCGACGTGTCTTTACCTGAGAGTGTGAAACGTTATTGCCAAAGCTGGGCCCTTTGCCACAGATATCGCATGTTGATGCCACAGCGGTACTCCTTTTAACTTCTCTGTATGTCGTTCCAGTGGGAACAGAGCGTAAGGGTACCTCGTAGGCGGGTGAGGAAGCCAATTAGCGCTGAGCGTGGACTGAGCCTGGGCGTGAGTTAGGCAACATGAGGGCTAGCCCATGGTTTCTTTAATGTGCCCCCAACTTTTCAAGCGGAGGATTACCTGTGAGCCGGCAAAAGCGGTTCAGAATCGGGGAAAAGGGTTTCATGAACTCCTTAGATCTAGCTAGATGGCAATTCGCTATTACAACGGTTTATCACTTCTTATTCGTGCCAATCACTATAGGTATGGGCTTCATGGTCGCAGGCCTACAGACAGCTTGGTATCGCACTGGCAAGCTGCAACATCTGCGCGCCACTAAATTTTTTGGCAAGTTATTTCTCATTAACTTTGCAATTGGGGTTGTGACGGGAATAGTTCAAGAGTTCCAATTTGGAATGAACTGGTCTTCTTATAGTCGCTTTGTGGGTGACATCTTTGGTGCACCACTTGCAATGGAAGGACTCTTAGCATTCTTTATGGAATCAACATTCCTGGGTCTTTGGATCTTTGGGTGGGATCGCCTGTCTAAGAAATTGCACCTTGCAACAATCTGGCTTGCAGCAGCAGGCACCTTACTTTCTGCATATTTCATTTTGGCAGCAAACTCTTGGATGCAACATCCAGTTGCCTACACTTATAACGCAGCCAAGAATCGTGCAGAATTAACAAACATAATTGAAGTTCTTACACAAAAAACTGCGTTGGCAACCTTCTTCCACACAATTCCTTCTGCAGCATTTACTGCAGGTGCATTTGTTGCCGGTATATCCGCATTCTTAATTATCAAAGGCAAAGATCTTCAAATGTCTCGAGGCACCTTCAAACTTGGTGCAATCACCATGGTAGTTAGTTTTATTCTTGTTGGTGTTTCAGGAGACTTAACGGCTCGAGTAATGACTGATCAACAACCTATGAAAATGGCTTCAGCTGAGGCTCTGTATGACTCAACTGCAAATGCTCCATTCTCATTATTTACCCTAGGAACTTTGGATGGCTCAAAATCTGTATTCCAGATTGGCTTGCCTTCAGTTCTATCCTTCATGTCTACAGGTAATTTCAACGGAGTAGTAGAGGGCGTTAATGATTTAGAAGCCGCCTATGACAAGCAATATGGTGCTGGTAACTACACACCAAATATTCCGCTTGCCTACTGGTCATTTAGATTAATGATGGGATTTGGATTTATCGGAATCTTCTTTGCACTTCTTGGCTTATGGCAGATGCGTAAAGGCGCAACTCCTAAGGGTAAGTGGTTCTATCCAGCGATGGTTTCACTTCCATTTATCCCACTAGCTGCAAATTCATTCGGTTGGATCTTTACTGAAACAGCACGCCAACCTTGGGCAGTATTTGGACTTATCAAAACCGCAGATGGCGTTAGTGCAGTTGTGTCAGCCGGAGCTGTTTTATTCACAATGATTGTCTTCACACTCTTGTATGGAGTCCTTGCATTTATTGAGGTCGGACTTACTTTGCGAGTAATCAAAATGGGTCCTGCAGAAGAGCTTGATTATGCAGATCCACAACTTGGTGGAAGTGAAGACAGACAACTAGTGATGGCCTATTAAGAAAGGGGTATGGAGATGACATTTCAAACAGTATGGTTTTTGTTAATCGCAGTTTTATGGGTCGGATACTTCATTCTTGAAGGCTTTGACTTTGGTGTTGGAATGCTGGTTCGAGCAGTATCGAAAAATGAAGCTGATCGCAGAGCAGTTCTAACAACCCTTGGACCAGTTTGGGACGGTAATGAGGTTTGGTTACTCGTCGCAGGTGGAGCAACTTTTGCAGCATTTCCCGAGTGGTATGCAACATTGTTTAGCGGTTTTTATCTACCGCTATTTCTGATTTTGGTTTCACTCATTATTCGCGGTGTGGCTTTTGAATATCGCAGTAAGTATGGCAAGGCTCAATGGCGTCAGCGTTGGGATGTGGCCATTTTTATTGGTAGCGCAATTCCAGCACTTCTATGGGGCGTTGCCTTTGCAAATATCGTTCGCGGAGTTCCAATTGAAAAAGCTGCCAGTGGCTCACTCGAGTACACAGGTGGATTCTTCAATTTGCTTAACCCATATGCACTTCTGGGCGGCATTGTGACTCTTACGGTCTTCCTCACCCATGGCGCAGTGTTTCTCTCACTCAAGACAGCGGGAGAAATCCGAGTTCGTGCCCAAGGGATAGCGAAGATTTCAGGTCTAGTTGCAGCAGTTGCTGCAGTTGGATTCTTAGCCTGGACAAATCTGATGTTGCCAGAGATTAATGCACGCGTGTTAACCCTGTCCGTCATTGTTGCACTCTTATGGGTAGCAGGCATGGCGGCCAACCTCATGGGACGCGAAGGTTGGGCATTTATATTCTCAGCTGGAACTATCGCTGTGTTTGTTTCAACGCTCTTCTATGCTCTATATCCACGTGTGATGCCAAGTTCACTCGGCTCACAATTTGATCTCACAATCACAAATGCCTCCAGCACCGATTACACACTCAAGGTGATGACGGTGGTTGCAGTGGTTATGACTCCATTAGTCCTGATTTATCAGGGCTGGACGTATTGGGTGTTTAGAAAGCGCGTGAGTGCATCTCAGATTATGAACCCAGAACATGGCTCACTCGATGCAGTAAGTCATATCCTGCATAAGTGAAATCTTCCGATCTGCGGCTATTGCTCTCGAGGGGCGGTAGCCGCAGAGTTCTGTTTGTGGCTATTGCTGCCGCGTTGCTTTGGTCTGC
>Ga0194060_10000375_pt1 | contig 32725 bp, 45 predicted proteins | sample SepL225m_MetaG_FD_163427 | JGI IMG/M metagenome (GOLD analysis project Ga0194060, IMG submission 163427) | Anoxic zone freshwater microbial communities from boreal shield lake in IISD Experimental Lakes Area, Ontario, Canada - Sep2016-L222-5m | ecosystem: Environmental > Aquatic > Freshwater >...
CACGCGTTCGTCCAATTGCATCTATTTCATCAACGAATATAATTGCAGGCGCAGCTTTCTTTGCCATTTTGAAAAGGTCTCGTACTCGTGAAGCTCCAACTCCAACGAACATCTCAACAAATTCGCTACCAGAGAGGTGGAAGAATGGTACGGATGCCTCCCCTGCCACAGCACGAGCAAGCAATGTCTTTCCAGTACCGGGAGCACCAGTCAATATCACACCCTTTGGAATTCTTGCTCCGATATCAAGAAACTTTTTTGGACTCTTTAAAAAGTCCACGATCTCTTTCAATTCTTCTTTGGCCTCTTTACATCCAGCAACGTCTTTAAATGTAACTCTGTTGTTCTTGTCATTCGGATCAGTGATACGTGCCTTAGACTGTCCGAAGGTGAATGCCTGCATTCCTGCACCCTTGACCTGTCGTGATAAATACCAAAAGAAAAGTAAAATAAAAATAATGGGCAGAAGAAGTGGTAAAAGATTCATAAGCCAAAACATAAACCCGCTCTCGTCTTTGATTTGTATTTCAGTTTTGGAAAGTTCTTCGGCTGTAACACCATAATTTGATAGTGTTTGTGAAAGAGCCGAGCCAACTTCCTTTTTTGAAGTCTTGATATCGGTGTTTTGATAAGTAATAGTTAGCTTGTCGCCTTCAACCAAAACATTTTTTACGTCTCCAGCGATAACACTTTTTGCCAAATCTGAAATCCCAACTTCTTGGATTGTCTTCCCATCTCCAGAGACTATCAAATAAAGTGCTGTAATAAGCATAAAGAAAAATACAGCACCAGCTATACTTCCTCCCCATTTCGAAGGCTTCGGCGCCTTTTTTCCTTTATTTTGTGTATTTTTTTGATTTAAAAAATTAAAATCCATCGTCGTATAATATCACAAAAAAGGAACAAAGAAAAGCAGAAAATTAATCAGAAATTATGCTAATATAAGCTCATGGCTAGTTATGCTGAAAACAGAAAAGCGAGATTTAATTATGAGTTCTTGGAAAAATACGAGACAGGTATTGAGCTTTTTGGCACTGAGGTAAAATCTGTTCGCGGAGGGCAAATGTCACTTGAGGGTGCTTTTGTGATCATTCGAGGTGGTGAAGCATTTTTAATAAACGCAAACATCCCACCTTTTCAACCCAAAAATGCACCAAATGACTATGACCCACTTCGAAATAGAAAATTGTTGTTAACTAAGAAGGAAATAGTAGAGTTGTCAGGAAGCGAGAAAAATAAGAGTTTGACAATAGTACCAATTTCAGTGTATAATAAAAACAGGAAAATCAAATTAGAAATTGCCCTAGCAAAAGGCAAAAAGAAGTTTGATAAACGCGAAACTCTAAAAAAACGTGCTACCGATCGCGAGATCAGACGTGATTTTAAGGGTCATTGAAAATAAAAACATGGGGATGCAAGGCATAGACAGTTGGCCTTTTGGCATTGATGCATACCGAGTATGGGCGTAATCTCGTTAAAATTCGCTCAAATGTTAATTGCAAAATTGACTTCTAAGGTAAAAGATTTGGTTTCTCCATACTTCGGTATGAAGGAATTTGCTTTTGCTCCAGCTTTCGCGTAAGCCTAGGTTGGTGTCTCACTTATAGACTTCCGATATATAAGGTAGGCATAATATTATCGGGATAGGAAGAAGAATGCTCTTACTTTCTTCCAAAACAAAAGAGCTCGATTAAAGAATATTTGGCTCGTTTAAGAATTTTTTAATTTAAACCAAAAAGCGAGCTATGTATGTAGATTTCCTTCTAAAAACCTTCTGCACGGGGATTCAATTTCCCCCATCTCCACAATATTGACTTTAACCAACAAATACGCTATTATCTTGTAGTAAAAGGTTTTATTGGGCACTACTTAATATCAATTGCGAGAAAGAATAAACAACCAAATACGCGCAAAAGAACTTCGGGTTCTAGATAGCGAAAACAAAAATCTCGGTATTTTGAGCATAAGAGATGCCCTGGAAATGGCTCAGGGTAAGGGTTTAGATTTAATCGAAATAGGTCCAAATGCCAATCCCCCATTAGCGAAAATAATGGACTTCGGCAAATATCAGTACGAGGCAAATAAAAAATTAAAGAAAGCTAAGGCTGGTGCAAACAAGACAGAAACTAAGTCAATTCAGATAAAAATAGGCACAGGTGACCACGATTTAGAGCTTAAAGCAAAAACTGCTTCAAAATGGATAAAGGAAGGTCATAGAATAAAAGTTGAGCTTTTCCTTGCGGGCCGGGCGAAGTATATGGATGAAAAATTTTTGAAAGAGCGATTAGATAGGGTTTTACATTTAATTACAGAGGATTATAAAATATCAGATGCATATAAAAAAGGTCCAAAAGGTTTAACAACAACAATAGAGAAGAAGTAATCACAAAGTTTATAAAGAATAATACAAACAAATATATGGGAAAAGGAATGAAAACAAACAAGTCATATAGTAAAAGATTAAAGCTTACAAAAAGTGGAAAGATTCTTTCTCGTAAGCCAGGATTCAACCATTTTAACGCAAAGCAATCACGAACAACCCAACTCGCAGGTCGCAAGGGTCAAAATTTTGTTATCAAAAACAAACCAAAAAGCCACTTATTACCATTTAGCTAATGCCTAGCGCAATCAAGCCTAGAGCCTATTCACATGACAAGAGTAAAAAAGGGAGTACATGCATTAAAGAGACGAAGAAGCGTTTTAAAACAAACCAAAGGAATGCGTCATGGTCGTTCTACAAAAGAACGCCAAGCAAAAGATGCTTTGCTTCACTCTGGTTCATATTCTTTTGCACACAGAAAGGATAAAAAGTCACACAATAGAAAACTTTGGAACATAAAAATAAACGCTGGTGCACGTGAGCTTGGTATGTCTTATTCAAAGCTTATGGGCGCTCTAAAGAAAAAAAATATTGAGCTTGATAGAAAAATTCTTTCTGACTTCGCAGAATTTCACCCCAAAACTTTCGCAAAAGTTCTAGAAGCAATAAAATAACACAATAAAAAGCCCTCCGTGATGGAGGGTTTTTTATTGTGTATCTGAAACAGAAGTCTTTGAGATTTTATATTCTGTTATTTTGTCTTTTTTTATAAGAGCAAAAAGATCTTCTATTAATTTTTTTGAATCAAGACCTGAAACAATCTTTGCATTAGGACGATGGCCTTTTTCGACAATTTCTTTCAGCTGTGCTCCCATTTCCCATGGTCCTTCAAAAATACCTATTGGCTTATTTTCCTCAAAAGCAACAGTAAATTCATGAATAGTTCCTATGCGTCCGCAACCACAAATAACTGCATCAGAAGAACGAGTAAGGAGTAAGTCACGTCCTGAATAACCAAAGCCTGTATAAATAACTAAATCCATATAATCAATTGGAAGCTTGTAAACTTCTATGTGCTCACGCTCACTAGCTGCTGGTGAAATACCAATAGAAATTCCTCCTTCTTCCTTGGCTCCCATCGCTACCCAGAGAGGAAAACCAGTAGTAGCCCCTGTAACCAAAACAGCGCCATGGCGAGCAATTTCTCGTCCTAGCTCTTTTGCTTTTTCGAGAGCGCCCACACCACAATGACCTGTCTCCGCTGCTCCAGAAACACAAATTTTTATTTGATTGTGTCCGTGCTTCTCTGGGAAATTTAAGGATGAATTCATAAGTTTATTGTAACACAGAAATAATTATGTTATGACTAGCAATCAAGTATCACACTATCCCCTTTTTCTGGAGCAAAAGCATTTATTCCTAAGTTATCTCTCAATTTTTGAACTAAAAACATTGATGATTTAGGTTCACCCATGACTACAAAAACTTTTTTTACTTTGTCTTGCATATTTTCAACAAAACTTAATAAACTATCTCCATCTTTATGTCCTGAATATCCAAGAATTGTGACGACATGTGCTCGCACATTTACATCCTCCCCTGTGATATGTACTGTTTTTAATCCTTCTTGAATCAAACGCCCGGGTGTTCCGACTGATTGATACCCGGTTAGAAGAAGCGTGTTGTTTGGATCGGGTAAATATTGTTTTTCGTGGTGCACGATACGTCCGCCAGTTGACATACCTGAGCCAGCAATCACTATCTTAGGATTAGGTATAGCGGTAATCATACGTGACTCTTCTGATTTTAAAGTACTATGGAGCCCCGGAAAATCAAATAGGTATTTCTCATGAGTCATCGCTTTCTGTGCATTTTCATTAAAATAATTCTTATATTGCTTAAAAACATCAGTCAATCGAATAGCTAAAGGAGAATCAAAGAATATTGGCATCACGGGGATGCGGTCGTTTTCTACCAAGGTATCAAGCTCAAAAAGAAGTTCCTGCGAACGCTCCAAGGAAAATGTAGGAATTATGAGTGTACCCTTTCTTTTGTGATTATCTTGAATCACTTCTGCCAAGAGTCTTTGACGGTCTTCTCTCGATTCATGATTCCTGTCGCCATATACACTTTCCATTATCAAATAATCTGCATCCGTAACTTTCTCTGTATCAGGGAGGAGTGGGGATGGTGAATTGCCCAAGTCTCCTGTAAAAAGAATCTTCTTACCATTATAAGAGAATTGAACCATTGCAGAACCTAGAATATGCCCTGCATCCAAAAAAGAAGCTTCTACACTTGAAGTTAGCTCAATTTTTTCGTGATATTTAAAACCTTTCCATAATGAAAGAGCTAGTTTGATATTTTCTTCGGAATAAATCTTATCCAAGCCTAAGTCTGTATTCTTGCCCAAAATACCTCCAGTGTCTTCTAGCATTGGGAAAGCCAATGCCCGCGTAGGCTCTGTGGAATAAATTTTTCCGCGAAACCCTTCTGCTATTAATTTAGGTACTCTGCCCAAGTGATCTACGTGCCCATGAGTAACAAAAAGAATATCTATTTCCTTAGGACTGTATGGAAAAGGATCCCAATTAACATCATCAGCAACCTTGGACCCCTGTGTGAGTCCACAATCAACCAATATCCTCTTGCCATCAATTTCTAAAAGAAAATTAGCCCCCGTTACTGAGCCTGTTCCACCATAAAATGTTATCTTTGCTTTTTTCTCCATATTTTTATTGTACCTTATTTTATGTCACACACACAAATTTCTTTAAAAAGAAAATTATTACAAATGAACTACCAGATAAATCAAAGAAAATATCAGAGAGAGAGTCCAGTGTGTTAAATGGATTTTTGGCGATTATATTAATAAATATAATCTCAAATATTTCCCAAAGAACTCCTATAATGAGAACACTTAAAATGATTTTAAAAATTAATGCAAAAAAAAGTTCCAGAGAAGAATTTTTATAGGAAAATAACCATAAAAAAGCTAACCCCAACCAAAATCCTCCAAGGAAGTGCATAATCATATCAAAATACCAAATCGATGAATAAAAATCGAATTTGACCGCAATAGTATTCAATATAAAAATTAAAATTATAGAGTATGCCTGTGTTTTAAAAAGTTTTCTTCTATCTATCGTAATATGCATTTATATATTAAAGCACAAAAATGTAATTTATAAGAAAAAATCTCCCCGCGGGAGAGTTCTTCTTAGGACTATCTCGGATGTATTACCATAGCTTAAAGCTAAGTGGGTGTCAGACGTTTTGAACCAAGGTTCAAACCGATCGAAACTCCCATAAATTAGTGTTCTAGGTAATAATCAGAAATAACCCTACTTAAACTATACTCCCCCTAAAACTTTTGGCAAGAACTTTTTCAAAACAACACAAATTTTATAGTATTTCAAATAAATCGTTCATTCCAAATTCATGATAAAAACAAAATCCCCTTTTGGGGATTTTGTTAAAAATTATCTTACCTTTTATTTTTAGTTAACCTTTTTAGTCTGGGTAAATTTCTCGTGAACAGTTTCATATTCAAATAATTCATTTTCCGAAAACCAATGTGCGATTTCTGCTTTTGCCTCTTCTGGATCACCTGATGCATGTATAAGATTCGGAATACCAACCTTGTTTGCATCTCCATGAGCATAGCTCATATGAGAATAGTCTCCACGAATAGTTCCAGGCAAGGCTGATTTAGGTTCAGTATTTCCAACCATTTTACGAACAAGAGAGGCTGCCTCTATCCCTTCCAAAACAAAAGCTATCACAGGACCTGAGCTCATCATGTCGAGAGTAACGTCAAAAACTGCTTTTCCACGTCGAGAAACCATCTTCCCTATATTTTCATAATGATGATAAAAATGATCGTAATCTGGCTTAAGCATCTTTGCCCCTACTATCTTTAGACCAACTTTCTCAAAACGGGTGACTACCTCCCCCACCAATCCTCTCTGTACTGCATCCGGCTTCAAAATAATTAATGTTCTTTCCTGTGCCATAAATATTTAAATTAAAATTGTAATAACAACATACTAGCAGATAAAGGCAAATTTACAAAACTTACTATTACTCCATCGATGTATAGCGTGCCATGATTTCTGCTTCTACTTCCGCGCGGTCACGGCCAAATTTTACGTACGAAAGTTCTTTCAAACTATCTACTATATCAGGATTCCCCTTTTCAGCATCAAGTGTCCTTAAATTAAATGGCTTTGTGGGTTGACCTTTTACCAGCATGCTTATATATGCTTCACGATTATTAAGTTTCGTAATATCCCAAGCAGAAAATTGTGGTTTAAATTTTGGCTCTAAGAAGGTAGCGTCTTCTGTACCTACTCTAAATATTGCCATCGAACCTACGTTTCCAAATACTGCATTTTTAATGTTTTCTTCAAGTTGTGTTATATATTGATGCGCAATGTTAAGTGAAAGTCTATACTTACGAGCCTCTGACAAAATAGAAGAAATAGAATCAGTCGTCACATTTTGGAACTCGTCTATGTAAAGATAAAAATCATTCATTGGTTTACCAAACATATCTACGCGAGAAAGTGCCGCCATTTGAATCTTGCCTACCAATACTAAACCAATCAAATTCGCATTGATGTCACCCAGTCTGCCTTTAGAAAGATTAACCAAAAGAATTTTCTTCTCATCCATAATTTTTCTAAAATTAAATACAGAATTTTGCTGAAGAACAACCGGACGCATAATGTCATTGGAAATAAAATTATCAAACTTTGAAGAAATATATGGAACGAAGTTCGCAAGCGACTGATCCCCTGTTGTCTGCTCTGCTGAAATCCAAAATTGTTTAATAATTGGGTTCTTGCATTTTGCTAATTTCATATCACGAAATTCTTTATCCCCCAAAACACGCGTAATTTCAAGCAAAGTCGAACCAGATTCTGGATCTTCCATTACAAGAAATGCACTATTCCTAAAATATTGCTCAAACATCGCTCCTCCACCAACTTTCATGTCAAAAAGTTTATTGAAAATTCCCATCATTTCATTAACCACAAAAGTCTTCTGCTCAGGATACTTTGGGTCATATTCGAGCATATTGAGCCCCATAGGGCGTGCTGTGTAAGCAGGGTCAAAATAAAGCACATCATCAATACGCTCCTTGGGGATACGAGACAAAATGGTTTGAATGTCTGTGCCGTGTGGGTCAATATAACAACACCCGTCTCCATTTTTAATATCTTGAGTTATCATATTGAGTAAAATATTTGTTTTACCAGTACCGGTCTGTCCTATCACGTAGAAATGTCTCATGCGGTCCTCTCGAGCCATGTGTATTTCTGTATCTTTGCCACGATAACTATTAACTCCTAGAACTATCCCCTCAGACCCCATCTCTAAAGGAGCAGGGGCAATACCAGCCTTAGCCTCTTTCAATTGTGGCTGGCTACCAATGCCGACAGGAAAATGAAATACCGAAGATAATTCCTTTAGATTCATCGGTAATATTTTGTCATGAGAAAACGTACGGTAAGAAAAATCATGGAAAAGCTCCTTCAGCTCCTTGTCTGATGCTTTATGAAAAACAAAAGAATTACTAGCAACTTCTGAGAATTGATTAAAAGAAGATTCTATCTCAGTTAATATCGCGTCTGCTCGTTCCTTCGTCCCGCCTGAAGCTATTATGCGAATATTCGCTTTCATAATTGTACTTTTCAATTTATTTCCTATTTTTTCTGCAGCACCTTCATCTACTGCACGTCTCCCTTTTATATGCTTTTCTTTTCTTTCCTCTTTTTTAGTTTCATTTAGGAATAACTCTTTGGAAACCTTCAAAAAGCCTTCTTTAAATTTAAAAATGTTATCATCAGCATGTTTTACGGAATAGCCATCTTTTACATCATCTAAAATCTTATGAAACTCATGAATAAACTTCTCTCCAGCAGGAGCGACAACAAGCTGAATAGCAGCCCCTTCGCCTGCTGTTTTTAATTTAGAAAAAACATTCAAAATAGGATTCATCGGGTCATGCTCAATGTTGTCATAAGTCTTAATAGGCATGACTGCACGCTCTGTAAAAGAAGCATATGCGCCAGCAGCAGCTCCATTCTCGTCAAAAATATTATAATCATCTGCAACCTCACTAACTTTGGCATTATGATAAAAAGATAAAATCTGTTTTTCAAAAAGTGAAAGATGTTTATTTGGAATAGCTGCATAAACCACAACCTCATCATTTTGATTACCAAGAGCTATTTCAAGTGTAAAATAATTCTCTTTCTCGTTATACTTTCCTTCTCCTACAGATTGCATACCAGCGTAAAATTGCTCCATTGCTCCAATGAATTCCTTAAAACCTTTTGACTTATCTGCTTCATCCTCAGGAGGAGGAAGGGTGATTTCAAAAAGAGTCATATGAAGTGCTTTATATACAGGAGAACCATCTTTAAAATCAAGCATCGCTTGACCCGTCTTTAAATATTGAATAAGAATTCTATGAAAATCGTCATCTACATGCGGACTATTCATCGTCTCAACCACAGATAGAGCATTCCGAACACCTTTTGTAATAACTATTCCCAAAAGCTCTTCCATAATACTATCGTGAGATTCTGGTTTGAGCTTTAGCACAATGCCTTCTGCCTCTTTCTCGTTTATGATATTATTTTTATGAACTAAATTTTCTGCTGGTATTTTTTTGTATTCACCAAGTACATCTCTGGATGCGTGCTCCCCCGCTCTCTCATTGTGCCCCATACCCACGAGCTGTTCTTCGCGAGCTTTCACATGCGCACGCAAATAATTGAGCTCCTCTTCGGGACTTTGGAACTTAGGCATTTCTTTAAAGAATGAACCCTCCATACTTACAATTATACAGCAAATAAAAACAAATAAAAACTCGTTGCAGGCGTACTTTTTAGAATGCCTTGCGCAGGCGGGCGCGCCGAGCAGTTCGCTCCGCTAGCAAGCGGAGATAGATTGCATTATAAAAAGTATGCCAAGAAAGAGTTTTATATTTTAGTCAAAACCTCTGGTTCTCCATCTGTAATCAAAATCGTGTGCTCAAAATGCGCACTCAGCTTCCCATCTGCTGTACGGAAAGTATATTGGTCATTATCTATGGTTACATTTTTTGTACCAAGATTTAGCATTGGTTCAAGTGCAATTACCATTCCAGGAATGAGCTTTGCTCCAGCCCCCTTTTTACCAAAATTAGGAATATAAGGGTCCTCGTGAATGGCTCGTCCAACACCGTGCCCAGAAAGAACTTCCACAATCCCATACTTATTTTCTTTTTGAGAACGAACAAAGCTCTCTATGGCATGCCCGATATCACCCACAGTATTCCCCGCTTGCGCTGCGTCAATTCCTACATACAAAGCTTTCTCGGTAATCTCAATCAACTTTAAATTTTTAGCATTTACCATTCCTACGGGAACAGTTATCGCCATATCAGAAAAAAGTCCTTCGTGTCTAACTCCCAAATCAAGGGAAACAATATCTCCTTCTTTTAATATTCTATCTTTCTTCGGAATCCCGTGAACAACTTCGTCATTCACTGACACACAAAGAGAAGCAGGATAAGGAATATTTGCGCCCTCTGGCCGATAATTTAGAAAAGCTGGTGTATCTCCAAAATCTCTAATCAATTTTTCTGCATATAAGTCTAGCTCTTTTGTAGATACACCTGGAGCGACTTTTTCCTTTAAACTATAAAGAACTGAGGCCAAATGTTTACCACCCTCACGTATTATTTCTATTTCTTCTTTTGTTTTTATAATTATCATTTTATGAGATTATGGTACCAACAAATTTTTCACCATTGAGGCACTTTTTAAGATTATCAATTGACTTGCCGTTCATTATGGCAACATCGATACCCTCCTCCTCTGCAATTTTTGATGCCATAGGGTCAAATGGAGAATTAAGTCCTGGATTCCATTCTTTTGGAATAAGCGCACGATAATCTGCCCAAGAAATTTGTTCTATTTTTTTTGCATTTGGGTTTATTTTTGGGTCGGAATCATATACATAATCAGTATTTGATAAATTTATAACTCTCTTTGCTCCCAATTGTTTACCTAAAATAACTGCGTCATAATCTGTACTCCAACCAGGCTTCCATCCTCCACCTATTACTATTGATTTTTCTATCCTAATAGGTAAAGTTGGGTCTAAAATAATTTTATCATCCGCCAAATCTCCAAATAGAATTCTAACAAATTCAGCATTAAAACGAGTAGAGTAAATACCCAACCAATCCAATTTTTCAGAACTAAGTTCTATTATCTGCTTGGCAGCATCCTGATATTTCCTACAAATTTTTCCTCCACCAGTTATAATTACAAATTTCTTTCCTAGTATAATTTGCGATTCTATTAATGTCTTAAATTCTTTTAAGAAAATTAAATCGATATCGTTGGGTACGATCAATGACCCACCTAGTGAAATAATTATTGTATCTTCCATATTAATATCCTAGGGCTTTAATAATATCTTTATGTACGTCTTCAACGCTTTGTTCTCCATTAATAGTATAAATAACATAACCCTCCTTGTCTTTAAAATAATTTACAGCTGGAACGACTTTGTTTATATACTCATTAAATCTTTTTCGTAATCCATTTTCTGTATCATCTGCCCTACCTCTCAACAAATTCCTTTTCATTGCTTCATCCTCCCCTAAATCAATATATATTACTTTTATATGATCTCTTTTGTAAAATTTCATCATCATTTCAAAAGTCTCAGACTGAGCAACAGTCCTAGGATAACCATCGGCAATTAGATGTTTGTCTGCACCAAGAGAAGAGTTGAGAATGTTGGCAAAAATTGCATTAGTTAAAAAATCAGGTTGAAGCTCGCCTTTAATTATGGATTCTTTGATGATTCTAGCAGTAAAGTTCTCAGAACTGAGCAATGCCCTAAATCCATCTCCAGTACCAGCATATACCGTATCCTTGTTGTCTTTGGATTTCAAAAAATCTATAAGCAATTTTACCTGTGTGCCCTTGCCCGAACCCACTTGTCCAAAAAATACAAAAGTTTGTGAATGCATAAACTAACAATACCGAAATTAGTTCAATAAATCAAGAACCCTGTCATCATAGAAGCAAGGTGAATTTTAATCTAAATTATGCTTTAATTACCTTATGAAAAAAGAAATTATAGCCATCACTGGAACTCTTGGTAGTGGAAAATCAAGCACCGCAGATTGTGTCGCCAAAGAGCTAGAATTTAAGCGATTTTCTTCAGGAGATTTTATGCGAAAAATCGCTCTAGAAATGAATATTTCTTTAAATGAACTCAATATCAAAGCTCAAAACGATAACAATATAGATAAAAGAATAGATGACGAGGTGAGAAAAATTGGAATGATGAATCGTGTTGTTGTTGATTCTCGTCTAGCATTCCACTGGATACCTGAATCATTCAAAGTTTACTTAGATCTTCCACCAGAGATAGCTAAAGAAAGAATTTTAAATAATCTAAAAGAAAATGAATTACGCCGACAGAGTGAGGATTCATCCAACACAGAAGAAATTTATGGGAAAATAATTTCCCGCTTAGAATCTGAAAAGAAAAGATACAAGGAATTGTATGGGTTAGACCACACAGATAAGAGCAATTATGATTTGGTAATAGATACAAACAAAAACAACCTTATTCGGGTTGTCAGTATAATTATTTCTGAATATAAAAAGTGGTTAACTAAAAATTAATACTCTCTCATTGAAATCTGTGCGTCCACTTTCTTCATCAAGTCTAGAACAACAGAGACAACTATAAGCACAGAAGTACCCCCTAATGCAAAAGATGTATTGCCAGTAATAAACTGCATGATGAGTGGTAAAACTGCTATAAAACCAAGGAAAGTGGCTCCTAGAAGTGTAATGCGACTCAATACCTTTGAAATATATTCTGAAGTAGAAGGTCCTGGGCGAATTCCTGGGATGAATGCTCCATTTTTCTGTAAGTTTGTAGAAAGAGCCTCGGGGTCAAAAGTAACAGCTGTGTAAAAATAAGTAAAAACAAAAACTAAAATAAAATAAAACACAGCATAAAGAACACTAGTTTGAGTAAATGAAACTAATATCTGTGAAATTTTTACAATAATTACGTTTGAATACCTACCTAAAAAAGTACCAATCATTTGTGGAAAAAGCAAAATAGATAATGCAAAGATTATTGGAATAACTCCGGCTTGATTGACACGAAGTGGAAGATATGTGGACCCGCCACCATACATCTTCATTCCACGAACACGTTTTGCATATGTAACAGGGATAGGTCGCTCTGCCTCTGTAACGAGAACAATACCTGCGAGAATAATAACTCCCACAACAGCAAAAACTATATAAAGTGGAATTTGAGAAACATCAAATGTAAAAATATGCTGACTAACCCATGATGGAAGCTTAGAAACAATACCAGCAAAGATTATCAATGATACACCATTGCCGATACCAAATTCTGAAACAAGCTCCCCTATCCACATCAGCAGGACTGATCCTGCAATAATAATAACTAAATTTGTAATTCTATTGAAGGCCGTCAAATTAATTAAAATATTCTGTTTTTCAAGAAGATATAAAAGACTAAAACCTTGCACTGCAGCAAGAGGCACTGTGAGCAACCTGGAATATTGAGCAAATCGTTTTCTGCCAGCTTCGCCTTCTTCGTGATAAATTCTCTTCAAAGAAGGAACCATGATAGTCAAAAGCTGCATTATAATAGAACCTGTGATGTATGGACCAACTCCGAGCATAATAACAGAAAGATTGGAGAGTCCTCCTCCAGAAAAAATATTCAAAATACCAAAAAATTGATTATTGGAAAGAAATCTATTTAATTCTATCGTGTCGATACCTGGTATAGGAATAGCTGAAAGTAATCTGAAAACTATCAACACAAAAAAAACAAACAAAACTCTTTTTCGTAGGGTTGTGTCTGTCCAAATTAATTTCATTTTGTTCCAAAAATTTTGCATTTTATTTTTACCCCTACCCTGCCTCCCCCTACGTAGGGGGAGGAGAAAGGAGGGGGTATTTTATTTTATTATTATATGTCTTCCTTTGATACTGAGGCGCTTTCTGATTTCAGAAAACTTTTCAACTTTACCACTCGCAGATAGAATCTTGTCAGCTCCAAGCAAAAATGGCTTTTTCTTTGACTTGAACTGATAACCACGGTTCTTTGGTAATTTCTTTATAATATCACGAAGTTCTGGGCGTCGCTTGTTGCCTGCTCGTGCTGTCTGCCCCTTGCCACCTCTACCAGAAGTCTTGGCGTGCTTACCTCCTCGGCCAACAAGTCTATCTCTTTTATTCTTATGGGTTCTTTTTAAATTATGTATCTGCATTGGATTTAATTACGAATTATTAATTACGGATTACGAATTGAATTTTAATTTGAAATTGTTAATTCGTAATTTCTAATTGCTCCTTGGCAACTTCTTTATTTGCGACAACGATAGTTTCGGGAACAAATTTTGTATATTTTGAAGAAATTTGAGAAAGTGATTGCATCACTGCTTTTGCATTATTTAACTTATTTTTGCTGTTAGACAAAATTTTACCTGTAATGTCTTTCATTCCAGAAAGTTTAACAATGTCACGAACCACAGAGCCAGCTACTAGCCCTCGTCCCTTATTTGGTCTTAGCATCACATATGAACTTGAGAATTTTGCAGAAAGTTCGTGAGGAATAGACATAGTCTTTGTGAGGTTTAGCCTTATCATGTTCTTTTTTGCATTTCGGAGCGCTTTGTTGATTGCGAGTGCAGTGTCCCCTGCTTTTCCTAGACCTAGCCCTACCGCACCCTTCTTGTCTCCTGCAACAAGAGCAACACTAAAAGAAAATCTTCTTCCACCTGCGACAACACGTGTAACACGGCGAATATCTATTATTTTTTGGTCAAACTCGGGCTTTACTCTATTAAAAGAGGATGATCTGCGCCCTGTATTCTTTTTTATGTTTCCTTTTTCCATTTTAAATTCGTAATTCGTAATTGTTAATTCGTAATTAGAACTCGAGCCCGCCAGCGCGTGCTTCGTCTGCTACTAATTTTATTCTTCCGGTATATTTAAATCCATTTCTGTCAAAAACAACTTTTTTGATTTTACCTTTTACACAAGCTGTTGCTATCGCCTGGCCGACTTCTTTTGCTCTTTCTGTCTTTGTGCCTTTTGTCGTCTTGACATCACTAGCTTGAAATAAAGTTCTTCCTGTTGCATCATTTATAACCTGAGCATATATAAATTTGTTTGAACGAAAAATAGTAAGTCTTGGACGTGCTTCAGTACCTTGAATCTTTACTCGAATTTTCTTCTTTAACCTTATTCTTTTGTCATTTTTGTTTATCATATTGTTATACTGTCTTCTTACCCTGTTTTCTCCTGATAACTTCACCTTCATAACGCATACCCTTCCCCTTATAAGGTTCTGGTTTCTTTAAAGCGCGAATAGAAGCAGCGAAACTCCCTACCAATTCCTTATCAATTCCTGTGATGGTTATGTTGTTCTTCTCTGTCGTTGCGGTGATCCCTTCTGGAATAGCTACAATAACTGGATGGGAGAACCCTAATGCAAAAACAAATTCTTTGCCTTTGACCTCTGACTTAAACCCAACTCCTTCCAATATTAATTTCTTCTGATATGGTGTCTCTACTCCCTTAATCATATTCTTAATATGGGAAGCATAAGTACCCCAAAGTGATTGAGAAAATTTATCGTTTCTTTTTATATTTAAATTTATAGTTTTGTCAGTTATGGCAATAGTTATATCATCACGAAAAGTTCTAGTAAGTGTCCCCTTTGGACCTACAACAGTCAAAGTATCACCACTCTGTGTGACCTTAACTCCTACTGGTATTAATATTTCTTGTTTTCCTATTCTTGACATATAATTTTATTATTTATAGTGAGTTTGTCGAACTACCAAATTCTAAACAATGCCTCGCCTCCGACTTGTTCTTTGCGAGCCTCTTTCCCTGATAAAATTCCTTTTGGTGTTGAAAGTACGAGTAACCCTGTACCATTTCTTACGGAATGAATATCTTTCATGCCAAAATAAATACGTCGTGACTGCTTGGAAATTCTTTCCACCTCTGTAATTTTGGGTTTTTTATCAATGTAAATCAATCCTACTTCTAAAAGAGGCTGACCTTTTTTTACTTTTTTTGAAATTTCAGAAACATATCCTGCCTTTTTTAAACATTCTGCAATAGAATTCTTCATTTTGGAGTATGGAAAAGTTACTGACGGAAGGCCAGCGAGACTCCCATTCTTCATTATAATTATCATGTTTGAAATTGAATCCATAAAATTACCAGCTTGATTTACGAACGCCTGGAAGCATTCCTTCATTTGCTAATTCTCTAAAACAAATACGACAAATACCAAAATCCCTCATAAAACCATTCCCTCTTCCACAACGAAAACATCGATTTTTAGCTCGAGTTGAAAATTTGGGAACTTTTTTGCTTCTAGCTATTACTGATGTTTTTGCCATAAATAATTGATTTTGCTAATCACATCACGCAAGTCGATTAAGCGCGATGCCATGGGACAGCTTCGTAATATCTCATTTTTTTTCTTTAAGCCTTTTAGAATAAAGGATTAAAGGAGAAAAATGGATTGATCGAAGCCCTATTCCCTTGCATAGATACTAGCAGAAAAATGAAAAAGAGTCAACTTTATAAAACAAACCATTATCTTTTTTTAGATTCTTCTTCCTTCTTAAATGGCACACCTAAAAGTTCAAAGAATGTTGTTCCTTCTTTTTTGTCTTTTGCTGTAGAAACCAATGTAATAGACATTCCAAAAACATCTCGGATATCTTCGTCTGCTGTTTCTGGGAAAATTGTATGTTCTTTTATGCCCAAGGTAAGATTGCCAATACTGTCCACTGCCTTACGATTGATACCACGAAAGTCCTTTGTACGAGGTAGAGCTACGTTAATAAGCTTTTCTAAGAAAGCATACATTCTCTTGCCTCTTAGGGTTGCAACTATCCCGATAGGATCACCCTGACGAATTTTAAACGATGCAACTGATTGCTTTGCTCCTCGTGGCGCAGTCTTCTGGCCAGTGATTTTAGCCAAGCGGTCTCCAATAGCTTCGTTCTTATTCTTGTCCTTCTTCACCATTGTTCCCGTTCCGACATTAATAACAACCTTCACCATTTTTGGGGCTGCATTTATGTTTTTATAATTGAAAACTCCTTTCATTTTTTCAAATACCTCGCTTTCTTTTTCTTTTATAGTTAAATGTTTCGCCATAAATTTTTATTAAACCTCTTGATTACTCTTTCGGGCAATTCTGACCATTTTGCCACCTACTACCTTTTTTCCAAGTCGTGTAACAGTACCATCCTTTGGATCAAGCATCATTACATTTGAAGCATGAATAGGCATTTCTATGTCTTTCATTGTTCCCTTCTCTCCTGACTTTCGTGGGCGCTGGTGTTTCTTCATCATGTTCAATCCCTCAACAATAACTTTGTTTTCTTTGACCAAGACATTAACTATCTTGCCTTTTTTGCCTTTGTCTTTGCCTGTTACTATTATTATGTTGTCTCCTTTTTTTAATTTCATATTGTTTTTATTTTTTCCTTCTCCCCCTCTCCTTTACAAGGAGAGGGGGTTAGGGGTGAGGTATTAAATGACTTCCTGCGCTAATGAAATTATCTTCTGGAATCCTTTTTCTGCTAGCTCCCTTGGTATTGGTCCAAACACACGTCCGGCCTTGGGGTCCTTCTTTCCTTTTTCTAAAATAACGACAGCATTGTCATCAAAACGAATATATGAACCATCTTTTCGTCTGTAAGCACCGCGTGTACGCACGACGACAGCTTGATGGACATCCTTCTTTTTGACAGCTTTTCGTGGACTTGCAACTTTAACTGAAATAATTACAAGCTCACCCAAAGTAGCATATCTCTTCTTTGAAGAACCCAAAATCTTAAACACCTTTCCTACGGTGCCTCCAGCATTGTCTGTTATTTTTACCAAAGTTTCGTTTTGAATCATAAAATTATTCTACTTTACAACTTTAAATCTCTTATCTTTAGAAATCGGCCTGGTTTCGATAATTTCTACATTGTCCCCTACTTTATACTTATTCTCTTCGTCGTGTGCTTTGTATTTCTTGCTGACCTTATAAAACTTTCCATAAAGTGGGTGCTTTATAAATCTAGAAACAGAAACAACAATGGTCTTGCTCATCTTATCAGAAACAACCACACCTTTTAATATGTTACCTGCCTGTCCGGTAGGCAGGCCCTTTTTTTCTGTATTTTCTTTTATTGTTTTTGTTTTCATTTTTCTTTATAACTTTATGAGCCTTCTACTTTATAACTTTCTTCTTGTTTAATTCTGTCAATATTCTTGCTATCTGTTTCTTCGTTGCCTGATTCTCTTTTACGTTTTTTGATTTAGAGCCTTCAGATTTAAAATGTGAGACTCTAAGGTTTTCACGAAGCAAAGCAAGCTCTTTTACAAGCTCCTCCTTTTTCATTCCTTTAAAATTTTCTTTTTTCTTTGTTGCCATTTCTTCTTTGATTCGTAATTCGTAATTAATAATTCGTAATTGATTCTATTGTTTGTGAGCTCTGGAAATTATTCTTGTTTTAAGTGGAAGCTTCGAACCTGCCTTTCTCAATGCCTCATGTGCAACCTTCTCTTCTGCTCCATCAACTTCAAAAATAATTCTTCCTGGAAAAACATCAAAGCAGTATCCCTGTGGGTCTCCTTTTCCTTTACCCATGCCTACTTCTGCAGCCTTGGCAGTAAAAGGTCGATCCGGAAAGATTCTTACCCAATACTTTCCTGTTTTTGTAAGAGTACGAGAAATAACTTTTCTGGCTGACTCAATTTGATTTGATTTAACACGTGCCTGGCTCTCAGACTTCAATCCATAGGAACCAAAAGCAAGCTTAACACCACGAGTGTCGGGTGATTGAGACTTTGGATTTGAGCGCTGTGTTTGCCACTTTCTAAATTTTACTTTTTTTGGTACTAACATATATTAATCCGTCTTTTTTTTACTTTCTAATGACTTTGCCTCCTTTTTCTTATCAGCAAAAATCTTTCCACGATAAATCCACACCTTAACACCCACAACACCATATGATAGGGTTGCTCGTTCACGCTTGAAATCAATATCCGCGCGGAAAGTCTGAAGCGGGATACTTCCGCGCTTGAGCTCTTCCGTACGAGCAATTTCAGCTCCACCTAGACGACCGGACAATACTACTCTCGCACCTTCTACTCCGTGCGCTTGCATAACTTTTTCGATAATTTGCTTGATAACTCGGCGATACGGCAATCTCTTTTCCAATCCTTCTGCAATCATATAGGCAACGATAGCTGCATCAGCTTCTGGATTAGTAATTTCCATTATTTCTAACTTAAAATCTTCTGGTCGTGGAAGCTTCAAATTATCCATCTTTTTCAAAATATCTTCTTTTAGTTTTGTTGCTCCTTCTCCATTCCTGCCTATGATAAGACCCGGGCGAGAAGTTTTGATTATAAAACGAGTAGCTTTTCTGCTTCGCTCAATCTCTATTGTAGAAACATACATACCACGCAGCTTCTTTTCCAAGTATTGGCGTATTAAAACATCTCCCTTCAGATAGGTTACATATTTTTTGGGATCAGCAAACCAGCGAGACTTCCAGTCTCTTAATATTATCAATCTATGTGCATATGGATGTACTATTTTTGACATATAATTATTGTTTAATCTTCTTTAATTTTTTTCCGCCAGAGGCGGATCCGCCTCTCGCGGAAACTTTTGACTTTTTAACGGCAACTACTTTTTCTGCTAAAAGAAGACTAATATGACTTGTGCGCTTATTTATTCTGTGTCCGGTTCCCATAGCTGCAGGCATCATTCTTTTCATGACGATACCCTTGTCCACGCGTAATTCCTTTATAAATAAATTATCCATTTCAACTCCTGCTTGTTTTGCATTAGCAATTGCAGAAAGTAAAAGTTTCTTTATTGGAAAACCAGCTCGCTTCGCCAAAAAATCAAGCTCTGCAATTGCTGCTCCTACATTCTTCCCTTTTATCAGGCCAGCAACTAAACGAACCTTTCTTGGTGACTGTCTGTAATTTTTTAAAAATGCTTTCATGTTATTTTTGTTTTGTTTTTGCTAAAGCCTAGCGCATAAGGCTTAGAGCTTATTTTTTATTTCTTGTCTTTTCCTTTTGCATCGGCCGCGGCAGCGGTAGCTCCTTTGGCCTGGGTTATTTCGGCTTCTTTCTTCTTTTGTTCAAGCTCTTTCTGCATCTTTCCTCCATGTTTCATAAATTTCTTTGTTGGTGAAAATTCTCCTAGTCTGTGACCAACCATATCTTCTGTGACAAGAACTTCAACATGAACCTTCCCGTTATATACACCAAAAGTAAAACCAAGCATCTCGGGAGAGATAACGCATGCTCTTTTCCATGTCTTAACCATAGGCGTCTGAAGCGGGTTTTTACCTGCAATCTTTTTTAAGAGCCTCTCATCAACATTTAGTCCTTTTTTGATTGATCTTGTCATATCTTGTTATCTTTTTGGGTAAATAAAAAGCTCCTAACGAGCGTGGTTTTATAATAGCAAATTTAATATTAATGTCAACTAGATTCTAAAATACCATTACAATAAAAAGCTAAAACAAAAAAATGTAAAATTCACACTTTTATTAAAAAGATTGGTGCCCCGGTCCGACTTGCGATCGGGCCAGGGCGTTATTCTATCGAGCCTTCTTTGAAGAACGAAACCACCGAACACGTTCTGTGGTATTTCTAGCTTTGGCAGCCACGACTCTCCATGGACTCAACCATCGCTTTTTCGTTTCTTCAACCTTACCATCCGTCTCCGCCATTCTCCAAGTCTTCCTCTTTTGCATACACCCTCCAGTAAATAGAAGAAAACTCAAAAAAAGTGAAACCCAGGGACGGCTAAAGTCGTCCCTGGGCAAGATTAGAAACCAGTAAATTGTCCTGACTTCTATGACGACCTATCTCTGGTCGAAACGCGACGGGCCACCCACCCCATATGTCTCGGCCAATTCTTGCCTGACACGTATCGCCCGTTTTAGAGACTGGAATTTCTTCCGGTCTCGTACGCGAGCCCTCTTGGCCCACGCAGATGCCTTTCGGCCGGCACCTTTGAAAAATTGCATTCCTCCGGCAACAAAACCCCCAGCAAGGACGGGTGACGCCATAAACAATTCCTCCTCGTTGTTGTGAATCTGCTCCCACCGCTGGGAAACGGTTAACCATAGAAAGAGCAGATCCATTTAAAATATTATGCTTATAAAAAAATAAATGCAACAAAAAAAGTGTATAAAAAAGCATGGCCTCCCGTATATTCTCGGGAGGCCAGAAGACGATTGTTACTTCACGTAAAACGTGAAGGGGTCGTAGTCAACAGCGTCCCGCTGTTTGACTTCAACCTTTCCATCGCCTCTCTTTGGCGATGGTGGGACCCGGTGCCCCTCCGCCATTAGAGTATAATACCCCTGGCGCTCACCCTGACCCTGAGAAGGCTCCTCTTTCTTCATACGCCCTCCTGAATGAATCTGCTCCCCTGCCGCTGGGCAAGCTTTAGAAGAACTGATTCATTTATATTTATACAACTTTTCTAAAATAAAGCAAGCAAAATAAGGGTATAAATAAAAAAACAAATGTCTGGCATTCGTTTTTTTATTCTTCTTATTTATTTTTTCCAGTTTTCCTTCGAGATACAATAAATATATTTGAGTATTTTTTTGGTCCACGAGTCTTTCTTCCGCCTGTAACCTTGCCCCACATGGTCTTTGGTCTCTTGGTTCCTCGTCCTTGTCTGCCTTCACCTCCACCGTATGGATGGTCAACAGGGTTCATGGCTGTACCGCGCACAGTAGGACGAATTCCTTTCCAGCGACTGCGTCCTGCTTTACCATAATTTTCCAAATGATGCTCTTCGTTTGAAACAGTACCAACACAAGCCCAACAATTTTCATTTATTTTTCTGATTTCTGTTGATGGCATTTTCAAATTTGTATATCCGTCAGCATTTGCCACAACCTGAGCGAAAATTCCTGCGGAACGGCCAATCTTTGCTCCACCATTTTGTTTTATTTCAATATTGTAAACGAATGTTCCAACTGGAATATTCTTGAGAGGGAGTCTATTCCCTGGGTTTAATTCAGCTTTTTCTGATACCAAAAATGAATCTCCTGCCTTTACTGATTTTGGAATAACTACATATCTTTTTTCACCATCTCTATAAACAGCAAGACCAATGAAGGCTGAACGATTTGGATCATATTCAACTGTTTTTATCTTTGCGGGAATATCTTTTTTGTTATATAAAAAATCAACTTCTCGGTAAAGACGCTTGTGCCCACTTCCCTTGTGTCTCATTGTAATACGTCCTTGACTATTACGTCCTACAGAACGCTTGAACCCATGAGTAAGAGACTTGGTAGGAGCTGTAGATGGAGTCAAAACTCCTCTATAGCTCACATGAGTCATTTGTCTTCTTGATTTACTTGTAGGTTTATATGTTTTCATAAATTTATATGTGGCGTTATAAGCTCTTAGTTACACAAACTCTATTTTGTCACCCTTTTTTAAATACACAAGAGCTTTTCTACCTCCACCTTTTGAACCCTCTTTACCTTTCGACATAACTATCTTTCTAGGGATACTTAAAACATTTACTTTTACCGGATGCACTTTGTACAAAGTAAAAATAGCTTTCTTAATTTCTGTCTTGTTGGCAGACTTAGAAACATCAAAAGTGTAAACATTTTGCTCAAAAGCAAAAGACGCTTTTTCTGTAACTCTTGGATTTTTAATGATTGTTGTCATAATATTATTTATAGTGAGCTTGTCGAACTATCCGCGTGACTCTAAAAACTTTACGGCTTCAGCTGGATTTTCTATTAAAAGATACTGGTGATTAAGTACATCGAGTGGATTCAAGTTTTTAAGAAAAACTATCTCAAGCTGGGGTAAATTTCTAAAACTCTTTTCTGCTTCTGTGTTTCTTCCGAATAATGCCACGAGTACTCGCTTCTTTTTTGAAGCCTCAAAGGCTTTTAATCCTGAAGCCTTCGCTAGATTCTTCATTACATCGACGGCTTTCTTTGTCTTCATCTCAGCCAATGAAAGAGTGTCAACAAATACAATTTCTTTATCTTTAAGTTTTCTAGAAAGTACTGAAAAAAGAGCTTGCGCGCGCATTTTCTTAGAAATTTTTCTCTTGTAGTTCTTTTCTGAAAGTGGACCATGAGTAACACCTCCACCAACCCAAATAGGAGAACGAGTCGAACCATGTCTTGCGCGACCAGTTCCTTTTTGCTTCCATGGCTTCTTTCCACCACCGCGCACTTCTCCGCGGTCCTTTGTGTCAGCCGTCCCAGCACGCTTGTTGCTACGCATGCCTTCTACTACTTGGTGAACCAAGTCTGCTCGCCACTTGGCAGCAAAAACCTTTTTGGAAAGATTTATTTCTCCAGCTGCAGCACCTTTTTGATTGTATATTTTTGCTTCCATATAAATTTATTATCTTTGAACTATTTCAACTAAAGTACCACGTCGGCCAGCAATTGCGCCTTTAACAAGCATCAAATTATTTTCTTTATCTACAAAAATAACTTTAAGATTTTTCTGTGTAATACGATCAGAACCCATTCTACCTGCCATTCTCATTCCTTTTGGAACGTGTGTTCGTAGTCCTCCACCAATACTTCCAGGCTCTCGCTCTGAGTGTTTTTGCCCGTGTGTGCGTGGGCCACCATGGAAACCATGACGCTTCACAACACCTTGAAAACCTTTACCCTTAGAAACACTTGTTACCATTATTTTATCTCCTTCTACAAAGGATGATACATCAATCACATCACCCTCTTTGACATCAGTCTTGTCTGTAGGCTTTAGTCTAAATTCTTTTAAGCCTTTGTATGAAGCACCTTTCATTGTGCCTAGTTCTGGTTTTGAAATCCTTTCTTTTTTTTGTACTCCAAAACCAACCTGAACAGAATTGTATCCATCGATAGACTTTTCAAAAACTCGAGTTACCGTAATAGGAGAAATTGAAAGTATTGTAACTGGAATAGACTCTCCTTCTGCAGAGAAATACTCGGACATATTTTCTTTTGTTCCTAAAATAAATTTCATATTGTTACATCATTTTGACGTCTATATCGACTCCTGAGGGAAGCGAAAGATTAGTAAGAGCCTCGACGGTCTTTGCGTTTGGATTTATGATATCAATCAGTCTTTTGTGAACTCTTATCTCGAATTGTTCTCTTGTATTCTTGTAAATAAAAGGAGAACGGTTGACTGTATATTTTTTAATTTCGGTTGGTAATGGCACAGGACCCACAATCATAGCATCGTACCTTACAGCGGTGTCCATTATCTGCTTTACTGAAGCATCTAATATCTTGCTTTCATAAGCCCGAACTCGAATACGAAGTATTACCTTCCCATCACTCTTCTCTTTCTTGATGGAAGCTTTTGGGATTTTTATAGCTTTTACTGCTTTTGGGCTTTTAATTTTTGTTTCTGTTGTTGCCATGAATTTATTTTAAAGGACTATTCTTGAAAAGAACTATTATCCAAGAATTTTTGTAACCACACCAGCACCGACTGTCTTACCTCCTTCACGAATAGCGAATCTCTGAGATTCTTCTAATGCAACTGGGGTAACTAATTTAACGGTAATCTTAACAGTATCTCCAGGCATAACCATCTCTGTTCCTTCTGCAAGTGTTACATCTCCTGTTACATCTGTAGTTCTAATATAGAACTGAGGCTTGTAACCTTTGAAGAATGGAGTATGACGGCCACCTTCTTCTTTCTTCAAAACGTATATTTCACAAGTGAAATTGTCGTGTGGGGTGGTTGTTCCTGGCTTGCAAAGAACCTGTCCACGAGTGATATCTTCTTTCTTAAGACCACGGAGAAGGATACCAGCGTTGTCACCAGCCATACCTTCTTGAAGGTTCTTGTTAAACATTTCAATTCCAGTAACTGTTGTCTTTTGAGTTGGTTTAATTCCAACGATTTCAACTTCTTCTCCAACCTTTACTAGCCCTCTTTCGATTTTACCAGTAACAACTGTTCCACGGCCTTCGATTGAGAAGATATCTTCAACTGGCATAAGGAATGGCTTCTTTACATCTCTCTCAGGTACTGGAATATAAGTATCAAGAGCGTTTACCAATTCAAGGATTTTCTTTGCCCATTCATCGTCAACTGATTTTGCTTCGAGACCTTTCAAGGCAGAACCACGAATAACTGGAGCGCCAGCACCATCAAAACCTTGCTTTGTAAGAAGTTCACGAATTTCTTCTTCAACCATGTCGATCATGTCTTTGTCGTCAACCATGTCGCACTTGTTTAAGAAAACAATCATCTTTGGAACACCAACTTGTTTTGCAAGCAAAACGTGTTCACGTGTTTGTGGCATAGCACCATCAGTAGCAGCAACGACAAGAATAGCACCGTCCATTTGAGCGGCACCAGTAATCATGTTCTTTATGTAGTCGGCGTGTCCTGGAGCATCAATGTGTGCATAGTGACGAGCGTCAGTAGCGTACTCATTGTGAGAAATATTAATGGTTATTCCACGAGCTTTTTCCTCAGGAGCATTGTCGATTTGGTCAACACCTCGTAGTCTAACTGTCTTCCCTGCCATGTTTAACACATGCAAAATTGCAGCTGTTAAAGTAGTCTTTCCATGGTCAACGTGACCGATGGTACCTACGTTAATGTGCGGCTTATCTCTTTTAAATTCTTCTGCCATAATATTTTTGATTAACAACCAAAACTCAGCATACAAGAACCAGTTGCTAAGGCTTAGTTACTAACTTAATTAATAACCTAATAATAAATTTCTAAAAAAGTTTACCCCGCCGAAGGCGTGGGCAATATAAAAACTGCAAAAAGTGCAGTTGTTTAGATATTAGCAGATTTGAAACATTTGTCAAATTAAGAAATACCTTTATTTTTCCTTATTTCTTCGTAAAGTTTTTGAACTTCCAAAGCAGGATCCTCGGCCTGTGTGATTTGCCGTCCAATGACTAAATAATCTGCTCCGTCTAGAATCGCTTGGCTTGGTGTCCCTACCCTGTTCTGGTCATTAGAATCAACCCCAATAGAACGAACGCCAGGAACTACAATTTTTAAATCTGCAAACTCATCATGCACTCGAAGCATTTTTATTTCTTGTGGAGAACAAACGATACCCGAAACTCCAGCTTCTTTGGCTAATTTAGCTAAAGTTAGAACAACCTCATTTAATTCCCTATTATAAATTTGCTGTATTTCTGAAGCAGAAAAAGAAGTAAGCGCTGTAACAGCAAAGATTTCTTTTCCAGAAGCAACTATTTCCTTCATCATCTTCACTCCACCAGAAGCATGAACAGAAATAATATCTGAAACAACACTCTCTGCTCGAAGTCTGCCAGTATTTGGAATATCGTATAATTTATAATCTACCCAAACCTTTTCTGCGCCTGCTTCTTTTAACTTTTGCACAACGCTAGGTCCAAATTTATCATATAAATTATGGATTTTTATAGCATAAACCAAATTACCTACTTTTTTCACCAAAGCGATAGCTTCGTCTAAATTTTGTATTTCATCTAATGCAAGAATTATTTTTTTCTGTATTGTGCTCATAATTTATTTTACCCCCTCCTCTCCTCCCCCTGCTGTAGGGGGAGGCTGGGTAGGGGTATAACTAGCTAAAAACTTTTTACCATGACCAAGTTTAATATTTACTGGAATACCTTTTTCACACAAAGGGCAATCCTTTGCCTCGTAGGTTTTTATAAAAAGTTCTGCAAGAGTATCAAAAGGTACACCGAACATACTTTTATCTAAAACTTCATTCTTATTTATCATTGCACAAGCACCAATAATATTCCCCCCGGTGTCTCGCACAGCTTTTATTGTTTTCGAGATAGATCCACCGGTTGTTATTATATCTTCTACTACGAGTACCCTCCTGCCTTTTACATAATTTTCATAACCACGAGTAAATACTTGCTCGCCTTCTGTGTTTTTTTCTGTATAAACTGCCAAAACTTCTCTGTCGTATATTTTACTCAAATGACTAGCTACCAATTGTGAAAGAATAATTCCACCCAATGCTGGTCCAACAACTACTTCAATATTCGCATCTTTATATTTTTCTGCACAAAGCTCACAAATACGAGATGTTTCCATCGTATGAGGATATAAAAAATCTTTATTTATATAAGTATCAAAATGAAGACCGGAAGTTCCCACAAAATGATCATTTGGAAGTATCGCACCAACTTTTGTTAAAATATCTATTGCTTCATTCATATAATTATTTTAACTTTTCCTTTATCTCCTTCGCAAGGTATGGATTCCACATCGCTCCTGTGGCAGACATCACAATATCCGCACCAGCATTTCTGTATTCAAAGAAATCATCTGCCGTGGTCACGCCCCCGACACCGATAATTTGAAATTTATAGTTAAATTCTTCTCGTAATTTTTTTAATCTTTTTACCATATCCAACCCTGCCCACTTGATAGCACTACCGCAAACTCCACTTCGCGATCTCCCCTCGCCTGGTAATGCTTGCTTACCATTTTCGTCCACAATCTCGGCGCCAATAGTATTGATAGCAGAAATACCCTGCACAATATTTCCTATTTCTTTTATAAAATTTCTTAAAACACTTTCATCTTTAAAATATGCAACTTTTACAATTAATGGAATACCACCTATTTCATCCTTTATTGCTTTAGCTACTTTCACACTGCGTTCTGTATCATAACAAAGTAGATTATTTGTACCTTCATTGGGGCAACTTAAGTTTACTTCCATTACTTTGGCTCCAACATTTTTCAACATTTTTGCTATAACTCGAAAATCATTTATGTAATCATCCACATTTTGACCTTCCCTCTTTGTTCCTTGAAATGAACCAACAACAATCTGTCCACCACGAATATTTTTTAAAACACTCCTCAAATCTTCCTGCCAAAATTCTGGACTAGGTGACGGAACTCCAAAAGAATTTGTAATCGAAAGTGGTTCTTGGTAATTTCTGTCAGCAATTAATTTCTCCCGCGCTTTCTCCAAAGTTAAATCGCCATCCACTTTTACCGACAAAACATTGGGCCATGGATGACAAGGATATTTCTGACTTCGAACTGTTTTATAAACACAAATATCAAAACCTTTATCGAGTGCTGCCTGCACAAAACTACCATTGATTAAAGGCCCAGCTGGTATCCCAAAAGGCGAATTTATTTTATGCCCAACAAAATCATATTTAGGCTCTAACTCATGAGCATTACCTATGGGATTATTGTCAGCAAAAGCCCCAAAAGGACCCTGCTCAAAGTTTTCTTCATAAGTTTTTTCCGGGTCGTAAAATGGAGTAAGCATTGCTTATATACTAACAAAAAACTACTCGGTTGAGTAGTTTTTTGTTATCTTTATTATTATTTTCTCGCAGCAATGATTGTTTCAGCTACGTTATTTGGCACTATGTCGTACCTAAAGAATTCCATTGTGAATGATGCGCGGCCTTCTGTCATAGAGCGCAGTCCGGTCATGTATCCGAACATTTCAGAAAGAGGAACGATAGCCTTGATAACTTTGTTCATGCCACGGTCTTCCATACCTTCTATTAGTCCACGCTTTGAAGACAAGTTTCCTGTTACGTCTCCCATGAATTTATCTGGAGTAACAACTTCAACTTTCATCATCGGTTCCAGAATAACTGGAGTTGCACGCTTACATGCATCTTGTACAGCCATCGAAGCAGCAATTTTGAAAGCCATTTCGTTGGAGTCCACTTCGTGATAACTACCATCCCAAAGTTCAACAGAAACATTTACAAGTTTAAATCCAGCCAGAACTCCACGGTCCAAACCTTCTTTGAATCCCTTTTCACAAGGAGCAATATATTCTTGAGGAATAACTCCACCCTTAATGGTGTTCACAAATTCATAACCCATTGATCTCTTTGTGTTTTTTGGTAGGTCTTCGAGCTCTTCTTTGGTAAGCATTTCCATTGGCTTCACTTTTATCTTCACGTGACCATAGTTTCCACGTCCACCTGATTGCTTGATGTATTTACCTTCGGCTTCTGATGTGTTGGTAATAGTTTCTCGATAAGCAACCTGAGGCTTGCCAACGTTGGCTTCCACGGTAAACTCACGCTTCATACGATCAACAATAATTTCCAAATGGAGTTCTCCCATTCCTGCAATAATTGTCTCCCCTGTTTCTTGATCTGAGGTAACTTTAAAAGTAGGATCTTCCTGCGCAAGACGATTGAGTGCCATGCCCATTTTTTCTTGGTCAGCTTTTGTCTTTGGTTCAATGCGTAGAGAGATAACTGGTTCTGGGAAAACAATTCTGTCTAATTCAATAGGATTTGCTTCATCACAAATAGTATCTGAAGTAATAGTATCTTTGAGTCCGACTGCAGCTGCAATTTCTCCAGCAAAAACTTGTTTCACTTCTTCTCGATCATTAGCATGCATTCGTAGAATTCGGCCAATTCGTTCTTTGTTGCGTGTGCGTGGATTATAAACATAACTTCCAGCAGTTAAAGTTCCAGAATAAACACGGAAGAAAATAATCTGTCCGACGAATGGGTCAGTTGCCACCTTGAAAGCAAGTGCTGCAAATGGCTCTTTGTCATCTGCATGGCGCACCATAGGCTCTTCGGTATCTGGATTAGTTCCTGGAATCGGAGGAATGTCTGTAGGAGCAGGCAAATAATCAACGACAGCATCGAGCACAAGCTGAACACCTTTATTTTTTAATGCTGAGCCAGCATATACTGGAAAAATTTCGTTATTAATTACTGCCTTACGAAGCGTCTTCTTTAATACATCAATATTTGGGATCACGCCCTCCAAATATTCAGTCATCATGACTTCATCTGTTTCAACTATTTTTTCAACAAGTTCACTGTGATATTTATCAGCATCAGCTTTTAGCTCTGCGGGAATTTCTTTTTCTATAACTTTATTACCCATCTCTCCTTCAAAGTAATAAGCCTTCATTTTAAGTAAATCCACGACACCTTCGTGTTTCTCTTCGAGGCCGATAGGGATTTGCATGCGAACAGCCTTTTTTGTCAGTCTGTCTAAAATAGTTGCAAAAGAATGTTCAAAAGAAGCACCTGTTCGGTCTAGTTTGTTCACAAAACAAACACGAGGAACTTTTGCCTCATCGGCATATCTCCAGTTCGTCTCAGACTGAGGTTCTACTCCAGCCACACCGTCGAAAACGACAACAGCTCCATCGAGCACGCGAAGTGAACGCTTCACTTCTACAGTGAAATCAATGTGTCCTGGTGTATCAATAATATTAAAACGATGTTTCTTACTCTTGTCTTTTATGTCAGCATAGGTCGGAGTCCAGAAACAAGTAACGGCGGCGGAAGTAATAGTAATACCTCGCTCCCTCTCCTGTTCCATCCAGTCAGTGGTAGTTTCTCCATCATGAACTTCTCCAATTTTATGTGATACTCCAGTATAAAAAAGCACACGCTCGGTCGTCGTCGTCTTCCCCGCATCGATGTGCGCAATAATTCCAATATTTCTAACTTTCTCTAACGGATAATCTCTTTCCATGATTGATTTTCTTGAGCAAAGCGATTAGAAAATCATCACCCCGTTAAATGCCCTTCGGGCAACTTTTGCTTTGCAAAAGTTATTTAACTGGGGTTAATAAATTATATTCACTCCGTTCATTAATTTATAAACAAAAAGCGCCAAACGCGCTTAAAACAATATATAACAAAAAGCTATTTTTTGCAAATAAAAAAAACTGTCAAAAAGATTTAATTATTATTGATGCTTTGCCAAAGGAAGATAAAGATTATAAAACCCCTCGGCTACCTTTCCAGTCAATATTTTTGGATGAGTATTTTCGCGAACAACAATCAGCTGAAAAGTGACAGGCTCGTTGCCTTTTTGCTCCATATTTATTTGAATGTTATATGACTTACCTTCAACAGTAACAACACCATATATTTGTTTCTTTTTATTGTCTGTACTATATAAGTAGTCTTCAGCCACTAAATCTGCAGTTTCTGGCATTTTGGGTTGTTCAGGAAATAAATTGGCAAGTTTTATTTGTGGTGAATTTTCTTTTGGCATATATAATATTATTCTAAATTATTAAAAAGCTTCAAATTATTAATACCAAAAGTATACCCCCCCCCACGGCAAAGCGTCAAGTAAAGACACCAAATTACATATATGCGCGATAGCGTAAATATGTATAAATAATTCAAAAATTATTATGGTTTTTCAATAAAAGTATACTTCTCTTGTTTATATTCATATTTCGTGATTTTGGGAATTTTGTAAGAAAAATCAGGCATACCTATGTCATATTGAATTCCATTATTTTTTGGAATCAATAATACATAATTACAACAAAGTTCATCTGGGGAAAGATTTTCTTTATCTACAAAACTTACTTCGTGAACATTTTGATCGTAGCTATCGAATGCAAGCATATTAGTAAAAATAGTCTGTCCATCACCCCTAATCACTACTAATATCGGCTGTCCAAACATAATTTCGTCTAGTAAATATGCAGTATATAAACCACCAATATATTCTCTATGAAAATATTTTCCATGATAAAGAACATCTACCTTAGTAATATTATCTTCTAACGGATCATCGCTATAATGATCACTCACTTTAATTTCATCAATATCAAAAACAAGGTCGTGAAATAATAACGTGGTAGAATCTGATTTCGATATTTGAAAGATTGATGAAATGTTATTTATATTTTTAAAATTTTTGTAAATAAAAAATGTTAAACATATTTGGATGGATAATAAAAAAACAATAATTATAATTATCTTTTTACTCATTTTTCTTCTTCCAATTACTCATAACACAAGCTATTAACTGTTTTACTTCTTCTCTTTTTTTAGGCTTAGGAATATTATTAAATGTAACTGGACCATTTAAAGGTATATAACTACGACCAGCATTCCATGCTGCTATCAGCTTTTCATATTGATCTTGTTTTCCTTTATACCTTTTCCAAACCCATGCCAAATAAATAATTCCCCCAATAATATTTTTATCAATATCAAACAGCTCATTGTCGCCAATACTAAAGTCTAATTTTTTTAGTTGTGCCCTTGCAATTCCGGTGAGTTGAAATATTCCCTTTGCCCCAGTTTTTGATACAGCTAATGGATTAAAACTTGATTCACAAAAAGCTAAAGCAACTACAAAATCAGGATCCAAATCGTGTATTTTTGCTTGTTCTCTAATTTTTGAAATTATAATTTGTTTTTGTTCATAACTTGCCTTTTCAAAAATTAATACGATTTTAAATATCGCAGTAACTGGTCGAAGATTGGTTCCCAACTCTTTAACTTTTATTTCAAAAACAAATTCCTGCAATTCATTTTTACTTAAATCTATGCTAATTTTTTGATTAATTCTCCCAATATCATCAAACAATATATCTTTTTCAGTAACTTTTATATTAATATTTTCCTCAAATTTATCTAAAGTAAAATCAAATTGAAAAATTTCGCTATTCAAGTCTAATGCGCTATTTAATTTTAGTGGTGGATTAAATGTAAAAACCTGATCACGAATTTTTATTTCTACATTAATATCATCACCGACAGAATCTCCTAAATAACTTATGTTCTTAAATTTAATTATTATTTTGTCATTTTTCATACAAATACTATATCATGTCTTACAAAATCCATATATCCATACATTTTACATATATGCGTGATAGCTGATATATATAACCAGAACAAGAAGCAATTATTTATATAGGTCGTGGTCACCCACGAACAGCAAAGCAACTTCGTCTTTCTTTAAATACTTAAAAATAATTCTTGTATCGTAATTTACAGAGAAACTAAAACGATTAGCAAACTTTCCATGCAATTTGTGTACTTTTAGAATTCTATGATTATCTTTGTTTTTAAAAACATTTATTTTTTCTAGAACTTCATCCTGTAAAGATAATTCTAAATTTTTTAATTGCTTTACGAAAACTGGAGCATAGATAAGAGTAATCATTTTATTTAATTTTTTTCATAAGTTCGCGAAGATCCCCTTTTAGCCCTTTACCTAAACTTATTTCTCTTTCAGCTTTAAGTATGGTTTCCAAAACTTCATTTTCCTCATACTCGCGCAAAGCACGACGAACAACATCGGCTTTGTTTGCGCCTTTGCCATCTCTCACCATTCTCTCTATAAATTTTTCTAAGTCCCCCGATACGGGTATTGATAATGTAGTCATGTTTTTATTCTATGTAAATTATATTATAATGTAATATGATAATATCATATACTTTCCCACATTAAAAGTCAATGAAGAAACAAAAAATCCCCTTTCGGGGATTTTTTAGAATTATTT
>Ga0194060_10000376_pt1 | contig 32718 bp, 25 predicted proteins | sample SepL225m_MetaG_FD_163427 | JGI IMG/M metagenome (GOLD analysis project Ga0194060, IMG submission 163427) | Anoxic zone freshwater microbial communities from boreal shield lake in IISD Experimental Lakes Area, Ontario, Canada - Sep2016-L222-5m | ecosystem: Environmental > Aquatic > Freshwater >...
GAAGATCCGCTTCCCCCTCAAGAAGCAGCCGTTCCGCCCCATAGTGATAGGGATCGTATTCTGGAAATCCTTGTAGATACCCGACGCGGGTGGGGAAGCCTGAGATCCAAGAAGCGACCTGACTGGCCGTCCGGTCACCATCCTGGCCCCCCAAAGGAAGTGCGGCGCATCGCGTCACTTGATTGATGGCAACGATGGCCTTACACATCTGCTGAACGGTTAATTCTGCATGCGGAAAATCAAGTTGCCCCGCAGCCCAGGTGATGACCCCATAACTTGAATCTTTAAGGCGCTGGACCAGCCCTTCAAGCGTGGCGGTAGAAATCCCACCGACGGTGTCAGTCTTGACCTTAAGCCCTTGAGCCAACGCCGAGAAAGCCGCCGCCACCAAGGGAAGATCCGCCATGGCACACGGAATGACTTGAGGCTCTCGGCCATCGGGGGCGGTTGATTGGCTTCCAGAAGGCGCTGTCCCAAGATAAACGATCTCTCGTTTTGAAGTATCCGCCCCAAAGAGGGTTTCTTGATTCCAAATGAAGCGCTCAAAAAAACGGGGGAAAGGCCCCTCAATATCACTCCCAAAGATGATCAGGAGATCCACCCGGTTCTTAAGTTCCGCCAAGGTGGTTGCCATCCAGCCGGAATCTGAGAGGACCAAAAGGTTTCGAAGACCGCCCTCAGCGCGCATTTGATCAAAGATGCCGCGGCTTCGATCAATCAGCGAAAGGGCCGCCCGGGCCTCATTGACATCGCTCCCAAAACCACTAAAGACAGGAAGCCGACTGTCTTTGAGACGATTTGCGATATGGCTGATGGCGGTCTCTAATGAGACTTCCTGACCATGGAGCCGCGGCGCCCTATCGGTCAAGGGACTCTCAAAGCCGGCGATAGTGACTGGGTCCCCGTGATCGAGGACTTTGACCGTCTGACCGTCGACAGAAATCCTGAGATCATCCGATGCAATGCCACAAAAAGGGCTGGGTACGCGTTCAAAGACACGCGTCTTGGTGTCGCTCATGGGCTAGATGCTCCATTAATACGGCGGAAGGGTGGCATGAAGGGACTATCAGGCCCTTCATGCCACCCTAAACACTCAAGGATAGGATTTTAGGATCGCTTTTTCAACTCCAGCGACCGCTTAAAAAAGAAAGCCCTACGATGCGCTTTTGAAATAAGATCGCCTCATCTGCAAAAGGCTCAAAGGAGTCTGAGGCATCAGGCCCTAGTAAAGAGGTAAAACGCCCATGAACCACACAGAAATCAAACAACGTCTTCGGATAGGATTAGCGCTTTTCATCGGCTATCTTACCGGTAAAGGTCTCGAGATCTTTTTAGGTCAGCACCCTTCCGAATTTTTTGTGTTGGGGTCTCTCCTTGGGGTTCTTGGGACCCAAGGAAGCTTTTGGTGTTATGACCGCTGGGTCCAAAAAACATCAAAGACCCCTGACCCCAAGAGGACATCCTAAAGCTTGTGGAGAGACTCTAGGACATCCTTGGATTTAGCTTTACCGCCCGCCGTTGATGCCAACGTAGCCACAGTCGATTGGACCTTCCTTAACAGCGCCTGGCCATCCCAGTCTTTCTCCCCATGACCATAGAGATGGCGATTGAGATCCTGCCACGTCTCACCAAGATCAGTCTCAAGCGCTTGGAGCCTTGCCGCCGAGGAAAGGCTAGGCCACTGATCTTGGGCCCAAGCTTCAAGCGCCCGTCGAGCGGCCAAAGGATCTCCTTGAAGGCAACCCGCCTCAAGGCGCTTTAATTGAGAGCCCGCCCTTGGGGCATGAAAGGCTTCCTGCGCTGAAGGCTCTATCGTCCTTGGATTCTCGGACCGCCCCCACCAGATCATCAGGGTTCCCGCCCATCCAAGCCCTAAGCCTAAAGACACCCAAGGCCAAAACCCGGGGCTCTGATCTTTTTGTTGAGGATCCAAAGGAGCCGGGAGGAGAGGCTCCTTTGTGACGGGAGCTTCAGGTATTTGAGCCATAGGCGGCGGCGCCGTCTTAGCGCCACCGCCATCGGCCGCCGGCAACACAGTCACTTCATGAGCCGGGACTTTGACGATCTCCATCTGGTCTTTGACGGTATTCCACCAAGGAATTTCAACGGCCGGGACCTTATAGCTTCCAGGTTTGACCGCCAGCAAGGCGGTTTTTTGCTGGCGCTGGCTGACCAGCCCTGATCGGGCTTTTTCTTCTTTCGTGACGGGTTGATCCGGGTATTGCTTGACCTCTCCACCCAGAATGTCGGGTCCTGTGAGTTCTGGCAAAAGGCCGACGGAGGCGCCTTCTGCGGTCAAGGTCAGGGTCCGGGTCAAAGGCTCACCGGCCTGAACCTTAAGATCCTTAGGCGTCCATTGCTCGAGGAGCTCAAGACGCGCTGCAGGGAGCCAGGACGAGCCTGTGAAGCTCCCGGGAATGGGCCTTACATCGAGGGTCAAGGGGTCTGAGTGAAAACGCTGCTGTCGTCCCTTAGAGCGCGACAAGGGGCCAAGGTTTTGGCCTCCTAATTCCGCCGTCATAGTGACCGGAGGAATCGAAAGACGGCCGCTTTTTTCAGGGTAGAGGGTGTAGCGGCGCTCATCGACCCGAAACTGAATACCATCCCGAAGCGCCATGTATTGACGGTCGTCATCGAGTTTATCAATGACCACCCCCTGAACCTCGGGCTGCGCGAGATCTCCTGAAAAAGCCACGCGGCTTAAGACTCTCACGGTCAGAATGACCTGAGCCTGAACATAGGGATTTTTAGGCGCCGCCTCCATTTCAAGAAAAAGATTGGCATCAGCCCCTGATCGGTTGCTGACCGCCCCTTGAATCACCGTGACCATGAAAGGCCGGCTTTTATCCTTACCAAAGGCGATGATGGGAATTTCAAGCGCGCCAGGGGTCTTGGCAATGAGCTCTACCTGCCAGCGAACCTGCCGCGTCGTTTTTCCATTGACCATGGAAAACTGATTGCTCTGGGACTGGTTCACAATCTCAAAATTATCCCTCAAGGGCGATAAATCAGGATCATCGTCCGGGGCTTCATCGGCGGCAAAGGTTACGGTAAAGGATTCATTAATAGGGACCGGATTCCGATCAAGACTGACCTCAATATGAACCGCAAAAGCCTCCCCAAAGGGGAGAATGACGCACAAGAGGAGACCCAAGCCCCATAAATGTTTCGGAGCCCTGCGCCCTTTAAAGCACCCATGGGACCATTTTTTGATAAGAACACTCACCACATTCACCATAAAGAGTCCTGATCGATGCATCTAGGGGTGTGATTGCTGCTGACGCAAGCGATACTGATAATAAAATTTCCGCTTTAAAAGGCCGCCGGGGTCATCCGGAATCCTTCGGAGCCATTGGGCTTCAGCCCGTTCTTTTTCAGCGGCCTCGGGCGTTCCTTCGGCAGCGCCTTGGGGCTTTTTTTGATCAGGCGCTGAAGGAGGCGATGGCTCATCCTTTGGCGCGCCCTCTTCAGCCGGTGAAAGATTCTGACCGTCCCCATCCGATGGCGAAGCATTCGGCTTTGGTTCTGGTGGCGGTGAATCCTCTTGATTCTGATCCGAACCCGCCTGACCCTGGTTTCCCTTGGAATCCTTTGGGTCTTGAGGCGGCTCATCCTTAGGCTCCCCCTTACCCTCTTCTTTGTCCTTTTGATTTTCAGGGGGTTTTTCGTTGGGATCTTTCGGGGATGATGGATCCTTATCGCCTTTCTGACCCTCTTGACCGTCTGATTTTTGGTCCTTTTGTCCCGACTTTTGATCCTTTCCGCCTTTGGATCCCTCAGAGGGATCTTTTTTTCCGTCCTTATCCTTATCCTGATTCTGGTTCTTATCCTTCTGCTGTTCCTGTTGTTGCTTGAGTGCGTCTTCAACCAGTTTTCGGTTCGTGATCGTATCGTCATCCCCTGGGAGATGGGAGAGCGCCTCATCATAGGTTTTCAAGGCTTCCTCAAGCTTTCCCTCCTGAGCCAGCGCATTCCCTCGGTTATAAAGGCCCTGAGGGGTCTTAATCCCCTCAAGGACTTCTTCAGAGGCCTTAAAATCACCGGCCTTATATTGAGCCGCCGCTTTCCAATCCGCTCGATCATAAAGGCTCGCGGCTTTTTTTGGATCACCCGCCTTCAGCGCCCGCTCTGCCTGCTGATCCTTGGTCCACCAAAGATCCTGCCACTCAAAGGCATTCACCGGAAAGGGCAGTGGGATCAAACACACCAAAAGAATCAAGGCCAAACCGCCTCGTTGAAACCCAAGTGCCGCCAAAAAAACGAGGGGCGGTAATAGCCAGATCCCTTCATCTCGCCATTGATCGACCTGAAGCTTTTGGCCCTTGTCCTCTGGCCCTTGGCCCTTTCTGTCCAGAAACTCTAGGAGCGCCTCGGTATCCTTGGCTCCCGCATCCATCGATCGGTAAACGCCTCCCCCCGCCTGCGCCAAATCCCATAAGGGCTTAATCTCCAGCCGTGAAACCACCATCCGGCCATCATCCCCCTTCATAAAGCCCCCTTCGGGCAATGGGATCGGCGCTCCATCTTTGGTCCCAACGCCAAGAACAGAAACCCTGATGCCCTCTCCCAATAAACGAGCGGCTTCGAATCGAGCGGCATCCACCTCAATACCTGCTGTCACGACGAGGATATCCCCTGTTTTTTGGCCGGCTTGAAATAATAAATCAGCGGCTTTACTCAGGCCAAGATCAAGGCGAGCCCCCTGCTCTGGCATGATTTTGGGAGAAAGCGCCGTCAATTGGGCCGCAATGGTCGCCCCATCATCGGTCAAGGGGGTCACCACAAAGGCATCGCCCGCATAAGCGATGAGGGCGGTCTGGCCCTCTTTTCTGGCCCTTAGAAGATCCTCGATCTTATAGCGGGCGCGCTCAATTCGGCTGGGTTTGATATCGGTAGCATCCATCCCATAGGAGAGATCAAGAAGGATGACCAAGGAGGAAAGATTTCGAAAAACAGGGGTCGGGAGGCGCTCAAAGGCTGGGCCTCCAAGCGCAATCACGCCGAGGATCCCGCCAAGACCTAAGATCCAAAGAGCCCCATAGCGCTTCTTTGAAGGACGATCGATCAGGATATGGGGAAGAAGAGCCGCATCACAGTAATCTCTCCAATCACCGCCGCTCGAGCGACCCTTGAGATACCACCAGCAAAAGCCTATCACCGGGATCAATCCTAAAAGCCAAAAAGGCCTTAAAAAATGAAAGTCATTCAGGCCCATCCTTGCCTCCGCTTCAGAACAGCCAAAATCGCGGCAAGCCCCATAGAAAGCCCTAGAGGCCAGGGAAAGAGCTCGATCTTGGGACGGTAATAACGCTTGTCCCTTTCAACCGGCTCCAATGCATCCAACAAGCGGTAAATGTCTTCCAATTCTTGGACATCTTTCGCCCTGAAATAGCGCCCACCGGTCTTATCGGCGATGCCCCTCATGGTCGATTCATCAAGATCCTGTGAGGGATTGACTTTGTGGCTTCCCAAAAGATCACGGACCACCATCTCATCCGCGCCAAGACCAATGGTATAGACCTTGAGGCCCTCTCGGGCGGCAAGATCGGCCGCCTGTAAGGGGGCAATGGTTCCTGCCGTATTGGCCCCATCACTCAACAGGATCAAGACCCGCTGCTCCTTAGGATTATCCTTAAGCCTTTTGACCGAGAGACCAATGGCATCACCAATGGCGGTCTTATCGCCTGCAAGGCCAATCACCGATTCATCAAGAAGCGTTTTGACCGTCTTGCGATCAAAGGTCAAAGGGGCCTGAAGGTAGGCCTTTTCACCAAAAAGGATCAACCCCAGGCGATCACCCACCCGCCGTTCAATGAACTGACCGGCGACCGACTTGGTTGCGGTCAATCGGTCGACCTTGCGGCCACGAAGGACAAAATCAGAGATTTCCATACTGCCCGAAAGATCGACGGCCAGCATCAGATCGCGGCCGCTAACCGCCTGCTCCAGGGGTTCACCTTGCCACACAGGACGCGCAGCGGCGGTAATCAGTAAAGCCCAGGCCAACAGCATCGGCCAGGAGGGAGGACTCTTTCGATCAAACGCCCCCCCTGGACCCGAAAGGGCAAAGAGTTCATCCGCAAAAGGGACTCTAAGAACCGCGCCATCAACCTCTCGATTCGGCGGAAAAATCCGCCGAATCAGAAACGGAAGGGGGAGCAGGAGAAAAAACCAGAACCAAACAAACTCAATCATACCTTCATGGAATAGATGCTCCGAAGGGAGCCTTAGATCAACGCACTTAACTTCTGAGATGGTAGCGCCGAATGAGGTTCATTTCATCATTTTAGGGGTCAATTCTTCATCCAACCCACCCTCTTTCCAAAAGAAATGGGATTCCAAAGGTTCCATCAGCCCGGGCCAAGCCATCAAGAAAATCCATGGCCTCTATCGCTGTGAGCCTCGCAGCCAGCCGATGTTCGGCACGGGAAAAGTCGCCTCGTCTTCGATGACCAGAGGCACATTCGCAACGAGGTAGACCTAGATTCCAGAGCCGATAATAACAGCGTTGCCGAAGCCCTCGAAGGGCTACCCATCGCTGAAACAATGACATCTGCATCTCGATACCCCTCTGATGGCTTATGAGAGATCACTTGGGCCCCTTTACTTATTCTAAAAAATAGGCGCTTATGCCCCTTGCTCAATAAATCACCGTGACCTCGCGGTAGGTTTGATTGCCGCCCTATCCAGTATCATTTCGAATAGGCCCTCAATAAATCCGCGACTTCAAACTTTTCTTCAAGATGATCCATGAATGAAATATCACGCCTTCTCGGCATCATGACCCAATTACGGGATCCCAAGGCAGGGTGCCCCTGGGATCTCGAACAGGATTTCAAAAGCCTCATTCCCTATACCCTCGAAGAAGCTTATGAGGTGGCTGAGGCTGCTGAACTTGGGGACCCTGATGATCTTCGAGAAGAGCTTGGGGATCTTCTGCTGCAGGTGGTTTTTCATGCCCAGATCGGAAAAGAGAAGGGCCTTTTTGACTTTGAATCCATCGCTAAAGGGATCAGCGATAAACTCATCCGGCGTCACCCCCACGTTTTTGGGGGCCTCCAGTTTGAAACCCCAGAAGAGCGACAGCTTTTTTGGGAAGAATCCAAAATCGCTGAGCGACAGGAAAAAGGGAAAATCAGAAGAGAAAGCCTTCTGGGCTCGATCCCAAAGGACCTTCCTGCCCTGATGCGGGCCCAAAAGCTTCAAAAACGAGCGGCCCGTCATGGCTTTGATTGGCCAGACCTTGGCCCTGTGTTTGAGAAACTCCACGAAGAGATCGATGAACTGAAGGAAGCCGTAACGCTGGGTGATCCAACCCACATTCAAGAGGAATTAGGGGATGTGCTTTTTGTGATGGCCAATATTGCCCGGCACCTTGATATGGATGCCGAAGCCTCTTTAAGAGGCGGCAATCAGAAATTCACCCGGCGCTTTCACCACATTGAGTCGCGGGTCAAGGATCAGGGCCTCAAGGTCAGTGATCTTCCACTTGAAGCCCTCGATGCTTTCTGGGATGAAGCCAAGGCTCTCGAAAAAGGAGCGCTCAAGAAGCCTTGATCTCAAGGCCCATCACCTCTAATTCCCCTAAAGTTCGTGTGTGTTAATCTCAGGCCTTATGGCGCCAGAGCGCCGCACTGACCCGGTGATCACCCCATGAGCACGCTTGAAACGGCAGAACACCCAGAAGGCCTTCGGCGAATCGTCATCGACCCTTTGAGCCGGGTTGAAGGGCACGGCAAGGTGACCCTCCTGATGGATGATCAGCATCAGGTCCTTCAGGCCCGGCTCCATATCGTTGAATTTCGAGGATTTGAACGGTTTATTCAAGGCCGTCCTTACTGGGAACTTCCGGTTTTGGTTCAAAGGCTCTGCGGCATTTGTCCTGTGAGTCACCATTTAGCCGCCGCCAAGGCGGTCGACCAACTGGTCGGCGTCGACACTTTAACCCCCACCGCCGAAAAGCTGAGGCGGCTCCTTCATCTAGGGCAGATCCTCCAATCGCACGCCCTTCATTTTTTTCATCTCTCATCCCCCGACCTCCTCTTTGGATTCGGCAGTGATCTTCAAAGAAGAAACATCGTGGGTGTTTTAGAGGCTTATCCAGAGATCGCGATGCAAGGAGTGACCCTTAGGAAATATGGCCAGGAAGTGATCCGGGTCATCACCGGGAAAAGGGTTCATGGCACCGGGGCACTCCCTGGCGGAATGAATAAATCACTGACGATAGAGGACATCCGTTACCTTCGAGAAGGCATTCAAGAGGCCATTCGATTCGCTCAAGGAGCGGTTGAACTTTCAAAAACTCTCTATCAAACGAATCGCGAGCAACACGAAGCATTTGCTCTTATTCAATCGAATTTTATGAGCCTCATCAAAGTGGATGGCGCCCTCGATCTCTACCATGGGGGACTTCGGGTGAAAGATCCCCTTGGTGAGACGCTGATGGATCATGTCGACTACAGGACCTATACCGACCTGATTCGGGAGGAGGTGCGCCCTTGGACCTACATGAAATTCCCTTATCTAGTGGCGCTTGGGAAGGAAGCCGGATGGTATCGAGTGGGCCCTTTAGCCAGAATAAACAATGCAAGCTTTATTGATACCCCCCTCGCTGAAGCCGCTCGTCAGACATTTATGCTTGAAGGAGCCGGAGGTCCTGTCCAGAGTACGCTGGCTTTTCATTGGGCGCGGATGATTGAAGCCCTTCATGCCGCTGAAGGCATCGAAAGAGCGCTTCAGGATCCGGACCTCATGGGTCAGGACCTTATGGCTCAAGGAGAAAAACGTCTTGAGGGGATCGGGGTCATTGAAGCCCCCCGCGGCACCTTATTTCATCACTACGTCATTAATGAGGAGGACCTCGTCGTTAAGGCCAACCTCATCGTCTCAACGACCAGCAACAATCAGGCGATGAATGAGTCGATCCGTCAGGTGGCAGTCACTTATCTTAATGGTCAAGAACCCCATGAAGGTCTTCTCAATCATCTGGAGGTGGCTATTAGGGCTTATGACCCTTGTCTTTCTTGTGCAACGCATGCCCTTGGAAAAATGCCTCTGGAACTTGAGATCCTCAACGAGGAGGGATTACTGATCCATCGATACAAGCGCAGCGTTTGAAGGATCGATGGATGACCCCTTCTGTCCTCATCCTTGGCGTCGGCAACCCAAGCCGAGGCGATGATGCCTTAGGGCCTCTGTTGATTGAACAGCTCGAAACCTTATTGACCCAGGAACAAAAAGGGGCTGCTGGGGGGATCGAGCTCCTCACCGACTTCCAACTGCAGATTGAACATGCGCTTGATCTTTTAAATCGATCGCTGGTGCTCTTTGTCGATGCCCATGTCAATGCCGCACCGCCTTTTGAATTGACCGCACTCAAACCTCAGACCAACCGGAGCGTCAGCACACATGCCTTAGCGCCTGAGGCGGTTTTAAGGGTGTATGAGACGCTCTATCATCGGTGCCCACCACCGGCCTTTCAGCTTGGCATCTGCGCTAAATCCTTCGAGCTTGGAGAAAGCCTTAGCCCCAAAGCCCGCCTTAACCTTGAAGCTGCCCTCGACGGCGTGCTGTGGCTGTGTCAGCATCCAGACCCCAACTCCTGGAAGTCTCGCTGCAGAAGTATGCCACCCCCTCATGTCTAACCTCTCCTTGTCGACTCTGAAATTTCGCGCCTCCTGGCTCAAAATCCATCGATTTTTAGCGCTCTCCGTGGGCCTTCTTTTAGCTCTTCTCGGGCTCACAGGCAGTCTCAGCATGCTCGGGGAAGGTCTTGATCACCTGTTGAACCCCTCCCTTCGCATCGAGGCCAAAGGACAAACCCCGCTCTCCCTCGATCTCCTGATGGCAGAGATTCAAAAGGCACACCCCGATCTCAAGGGATCCTGGACCCTTGAACTCCCAAGGACCAAAGAAGATCCCCTGACGGCTTTTTTTGAACGCCCCCCGGAATCCTTTGGAAAGCTTTATGCCCCCCTCATGGTGGCGGTCAATCCCATGACCGGCGAGATTCTTCAATCAAGGCTTTGGGGCGAGACCTTTAGAACCTGGCTCTCAGACCTTCATAGTCAGCTTCAGGCAGAGCTGATGGGGCAAAGGGTTGTCGGAGGTCTCGGTTTGATTCTGATCCTATCCCTCACCAGCGGGATCCTCCTTTGGAGGCCCGATCGCTTGGCTTGGCGATCAGCCTTTGCCATCAGGACGAATCAGGGCCTCAATCGCTTCCTCCTTGATCTTCATCGCTGGTTCGGTCTTCTTGGCTTCCCCCTCCTCTTGGTCCTGGCCTTGACCGGTTTTTTTCTTGTTTTCGAGGGCCCTCTTGAATCGCTCCTTGGAACCACCGGCATGGCCCACGGGGAGAAAGGCCCCACCATCAAAAGTAGCGGTCAAGGATCCACTCATCGCCCCGTGAGCCTTGATGAAGCGATCCTCTTAGCCAGGGGTCCTTTCCCCAAATCAGAGGTTCGGTTACTCACGACGCCAGAGGGCCCAGAGGGCACCTACCGGATTACTTTTAAACAGCGCGGCGAAGTCAATGACCGCCACCCCATGACGGCGGTCTGGGTGGATCAATACAGCGGCCAAATCAGAGAGGTCCGAAATGCGCTTCGCTTTTCCAAAGGTGAAACCTTTTTAACAGCCCTATGGCCTCTTCACACCGGCGAACTATGGGGTGGATGGGGTCACACCCTTTATTTCCTTTCAGGGCTTCTTTTACCCCTTCTCTATCTTTCAGGGTTGACCCGATGGCTGATTGGAAAAGAGGCCATCGCCGACCGGGGAATAGACCTCAGCCCCCTCACATCGTGGCTTCACGACGTGAAAAATTCCTGGGTCACCACGGCCCTAGAGAGCCTAAAGGGTCAGAATGGGGCGATCGACACCCTCAGAAAGCGTCTTCAAAAAATAGCGGCGGGGATTCAATCCTGGCTGGAAAAAAAAGGATCAGGTGGCTGGTAACTCCCCATTCAACCATTGAAGGCGCCAGGAACCCTGACCACCTTCTCCGAGAAGATCGACAAGAAAAGGCAATAACGCGGCCAGTTCCTGATCGATCTGCCAGGGGGGATTGATCAGAATCATGCCGCTCCCATTGAGCTTAAAAGCCTCTTCGGGACGCACCATGAGTTCGACCAACAAGGTTTTGGGAATCTTGATTTTTTCAACCCGCTTTAGAAATTCATCCCGCGTGGCACCATCTTGAATGGGATACCACACCGCAAAGATTCCTGTCGGCCAGCGCCGGGTGGCATCGAGAAGAGCCTCAAGGACCCGCCTTCGCTCATCCTTGACTTCATAGGCAGGATCAATATGAATGAGACCTCGGCGTTCTTTGGGTGGGAGATGGGCTTTGAGCGACTGATAGCCATCGAGCGCCTCGACCTTCACCTGACGGTCGCCCTCAAACTCCCTGGCTAGTTCCAGAGATTCCTTTGGGTGAAGCTCCGCAACAACCATTCGGTCTTGGGGCCTTAGAAAGTGACGAGCGATCCTTGGAGACCCTGGGTACCAGCGAAGTTGACTTCCGGGGTTCGTAGTTCGAACCGCGTCAAGATAAGGCGATAGCCCCTCGGGAAGAGAAGATCGTTGCCAGATCCTTCCGATACCACTTTCAAACTCCCGGTTTTTTAAGGCCCATTCAGCGCTCAAGACATAGCGCCCGGCGCCTCCGTGGGTATCCATAAAGAAAAAAGGCTTTTCTTTCTTAATGAGGCTCTGAAGCAAGAGCGACAACGTCAGGTGCTTTAGAACATCCGCATGATTACCCGCATGAAAACCGTGACGATAACTGAGCATGGGCTTTATGAGCGTCTAAAAATAGAGGTTCTTCATGGCCTTGGAAGGAGCCACTTAGAAAAGGCATGACTTCATCTGACGGTGGGTTGATCCACGAGGCGCGTCATGATGGCACAACAAGTAAAACAGGCTACAAGATAACCGATCAGTGTCAAAGGATCTTGAAAAGGCTGATCTTCAAGGAACCCATAAAGCCAGGAAGCCCATGAAGCCAAAACCAAGAAATGGATGAGGTAGAGGGCGTAGGACCATCGACCTAAATAACGGCAGAGGGGGCTTTGAAGGAAGACACTTCCAAAGCCTTGGATCACCGAAAGCACCAAAGAGATGGCAGCGAGTCCATTATAAAAGGTCTTTTTTTCCGACAGCTGAACCCCTAAAAGAACGGGTTCGGGAAGAATTTGGTAGCAAAAGAAGTTCGTACTATAACCCCTTAAAAAAAGGTCTTGATATTGACCCTTCAAGAGAAAGGGGAAAAAAGCCAAGATGTAGTGAGCAAACACCACATTCAAGGCAGCGAGGCCACGCAGCCCATCTAGCGAGCCGTTAAATCCGCCTCTCAGGGGCGAAGCCGGCACCATTTTTTCTAACCCCCCTCAAGGCCCAGCCTGATACATCGGACGCTGTGCGGTTTTTTCGGGTTTAGAGCGGCCTTACGGCGAAAGATTTCGATGAAGGGCTGAATTTGTTGCCGGAAATAATTGCTGGTGTAGCTCGGGTCACCAAAGGTGGTCGGAAGCTGACCCTTGGGGTAGTAGGCCGTTCCAAAGAGGTAGTCTAAAAAAACGGTATCCCGGCTGAAGTTCTTATCAATCGCCGCAGGGTGATTGGAGTGATGCCATGCATGAAAATGAGGTGTCACCAGAAAGTAGCCGGTAAACCTAGGTCCATTGACATTACTGTGGCCATAGAGATCCATGAAGCGGCGAAAGAAAACTAAGAAAAATGCGACTTGTGGAACAGGGCTTAGCACTAACACCATGCTGAGCGTAGGAAATCCAAAGAGGGTTTCATCAAGAAGATGAAGGGGTTTGGTCATCAGGGCATAGTACTGCGTCGAGCTATGATGGACCCGGTGAAACTCCCAAAGAAAAGGGATGGCATGCATCATCCGGTGCATGACATAGCAAACCAGTTCGGTGAGGACAAAGACCAAAAAGTACTGACCCACCAGGGGCAGGGATTGGGTAAAAGCCCGGATCTCAGGGATAGAGACCCTTTTTGTCGCTTCCACCAAAAACCATCCAAAAATGGCTGACTTGATCCAAGGCTCATAGTAATGAAAAGAATCACTCAACCAGCCCCGCCAAAAAAGGGGGGTCTTTCTCATCGGAAACAGCCGCTCCAGAAGCAAAATCAACGGCAACGCCCCATAGCGGCTGAAGGCATCGAGATGACTTTGATTCAACACCTGGTCTAAGAATTGGCCCCACATGCCCTTTTTTACCTCTTTAAAAACTGTTGGAAGGTCATCCAACCATCAGAGGGGGTAACCTAATTCCTGAAGAAACGCAACATCAAGAAAGGGCAGAAACTCATTTCGGCCATCCTCTGATGCCGACCTTGGTGGTTTATCTGATAGTCCAACAAGCTGACGGTATTGTTCCACCATGAAGGAACCTGATGCCTCCACCTCTAGAAAATGGAGCACCTGATTGAGTCCACCCACAGGGTCTTTGAGAAGATCTTCATAACGAATCTCAAGATAGAGATCCTCAGAAGTCGATCCACCACCTCGTGATTCAAGAATCATCCCTTTCCACCAAGCACCAATCTCAGAGGCATCAGCCCAACCCAGCTTGCTAGCTGACTGGATGACATCCCTACCATCCCGAAGCATGAGAATTCGCTTTGTGGGGCCCAGTGCCGACTCAAGCTCTTCGCCAAAGCGGGTGATTTCAGGGGTTTTATTCACCCAAAAGGGCTTTTGGTCATAGCCCAAATGAAGCCTTCCCAAGCCCTTGATCAAATCGCCATTTGCTTTTGCTAAAACCTGATGCGATTGACATTTTCCAACAACAGATCGCCATTGGGAAAGAAGATCCAAAGCCTCCTCAAGACCATACAAAAGTCGATCATGACCCACCGGGTAGCTTTCATGTGAACCCTTACCACTCATCTTCGCACCCGAGATGCGGTCCAAGGTCTCACGAAGATCGCTTTCAAATCGAAAGCTCACGACATCAGCATCAAAACCTATAGGATCCTTGGGCTGAATCAAGGAGGATTCAAAAGAACCGTTTATTGGATCTTTCAGGACCCGCTGCCAACGGAGGAGCTCACAAAGCCCCTTTGTCTCAAACCAGGGGGAGATCTGTTCATGGAAACCTAAAAGATTGGCCAAAAGGGTCGTGCCACTTCTGAAGTTACCAATGAACACAGGGATTGGGGACATCGTATCGTTCATAAAAAATCGGTATCTCCCATAGAAACCCACCAGCGCCCTTCAAGTTCTTCAGGTGGAATACCTCGGGTCAATGCGTGGGTAGGGATCTCGATATTGGTCTCGCTCACCTGGGCCTCAGGGGATTGATAATAGGGCATCTGCGCGGGTGTGATCCAAGCCCTGAGCGCCTTTTGATGGGTTTGACTGAAGCGCTGTCGGACGCTTTCGATAACCCAAGAAATCTCTTGGGGCCTTGCCACAATATCCATCAAGCGGACATGATCCTCCTCCTCCTTAAGAACAACCCAACCGATGGGGCGTCGCGTGATGCGATGGGTGATTAAATAGCCCTCATAGCCACCCTCAGGATGATCTCGGTAACGAAACCGAAGATAAGCCCCATCTCGAATGACGAGAAGCTGATCCTTTAGATTTTCCCGCATCGAACCCCATAACTGATCTGGAATACCGCTCGAATAAGAGGCCGCCGTTATCAATTGGCTCTTGGTCAAGGTAAAACGCCTACGCGCTCGATTAGGCCAGCGAACCTCCAAGATCCGATCCACTTTTTTATAGAGCGACAGCCTTTCAGCCACCCGCATGGCTCGCTGATTGGGGAATCCATAGGCGATTTCAAAGCGTCGGGTATAACCATAGTAACTTTCCTGAAACGCCGCGGCGACCTTGAAAAAAGCCCCCTGATGACTCAGGACTCCCCGCTCCTGAGAGTCCACCATGACATCACCGATTTGAAGACCCAAGACGGCCTGCCCCCGCCACAGAAGGCGTCGACGACTGGCCCCATAATGGGCAACAAGCGCCCCGCTGGATGCCCGCGCCACAATTGAATGGCCGCGGCCCTCCCCGTATTTCCACGCCCAAAAAGCTCGGCTTATCTCCGACTTGAACACCCGCTGAAAGAGCTCGAGCGCCTCATTAACATCCTCAGGTCTTACCTCCTGAAGACGCCAACGAGGATATCCTCGCCGTGATAAAAGAAAAGCTGTGACGTCTTGAGACTCTTCGCCGATGGGTGCTTCAACGGTAAAGCCAACCAGCCGTAAGAGGGCGATCAAATGGGCCTGAGGTTCAGAGAAGCGGGTATTAGCCCCAGAGAAATCCCCTAGCGACATGCCCTCCAGGATCAAACCCCCACCCATCAACAGGTAACCTTCCAGCGCCCGAAGGAGATCCCAAAAGGGGGGAAGCGGAGAGTGAAGATCGAGAATGATCTGGCCGTATTGGGCGCGCTCCTTCGCTGGATCATCTGCCCTAAGGAACGCCTCCCAACCCATCGCACTGTCGATAGATGCCGCCAAAGGCGAAGCCTTTCGCTGACCCAGGTCATCAGAAACAAGCAGGGCGTTCTGAGAGAGCAAGGCGACTCGATGCGGCTCTTTTAAAGCCGACAACCGCCCTTCCCCATCCTGTATCTTCGATGCGCCTAGGCCTTTTTCTGACTCAACATGCGTCCTCTTTGTTGGGCTTTTAAGGTCTGGAGCGTCACGATCTGACGACACACTGAAGCCTCAACGCTTCCTGATGCCGGACCCCCCCTTTTCAGGGGCTCCGTGGTACCACTCGCCCTTGAAAAACACCCAAAGATCCTTGATGGGGGGTTTAGTTCTGATTTTTCCGCTCTCAGAGTCGGGGTACGTCAGATCCCGGGTGACCATGATTTCAGCATAATAGTCATAGTAGTTAATTTCGCCAAACTTGAAGCGGACCAACCGGACCCCCCACTCACGGACTAATTCCACCTCATCAGGCCGAAGGAGCCCATTCGCGGTCTCGGCTTCAAGGTGATAGGCCGTCTCAAGGTCATGGGCGGCCAAAGCACTCCAATAGGTATCGGCACGCTTAAGCAGCGTTGCCTCCCGGTGCCTCTCATAGTAGCTGAGCCCCTGATAGAGAAGACCCACAGCCACCAGCACTATCAATCCCGTCCACCACCCTGCTTTATTCATGAACATATCTCTTTACACACCATCAAGTCACCGAGGATTAAGCCGCACCGAGGAACTAATCCTGGAAGATGCCTTCAGGGAACAATGCCTTGAGGTCAGGCGATATAACCTCAATCTTTGAACTCTGAGCAAGCCCCTTGACGTAAGGATCCCTCAGTTCTCGCTGCTTGGTATCACGTAACATTTTGATGACCTTCTCTCTGACGTTTGCATAGGGGGACGTGATCCCGGCGCGAATATCAGAGACTTCAAGAATGACAAATCCTGTGGGCGATTTCAAAATGCCGGTTTTCTCACCCACCTTGAGATTCTTGATGGCCTCCGCCATCCAGGGTTCTTTTTGAGGTTCGACAAAGCCGATGTCACCGCCGGTCACCTTGCCCACGGGATTTTCAGTGACTTCGGCCGCAACCGTTACAAACTTCTCACCTTTAATGACCCGATTTAACGCCTTCTCAGCACGCTCCCTCGCGCTATTTTGAGTGGCTTGATCGGCCTTGGGTGAAATCTTGATGAGGATTTCATTCATTCGGATCATCGGCGGGATACCAAATTCGTTTTGATGCGCCTGATAATAAGCAAACCCTGCGGCATCATCTGGACTTGGCGGGAGCGGAAAATGGCGCTCGGCCAGCTTCTCAAAGGCCTCCACGACCTGCGGCTGTGATGGATTCTTATCCTCTTTTTTCAACAAGCCATCCGTATACATGGCTTTTTGCAACAAAAAAGCGGTCACCAGCTCCCGAAAGGCGGCCTTCTTCCCTTCATCTGAATGGGAAGCCCTTGCAATAATCTCGGGATGGGCTTGCAGGAATCCCATGTACTCTCTTCCTGTAATGGCCGCACCATCCACCTTCATCAGAGGCTCATCCATGGGGGCGAGCTCCTCTTTAGCCAACGGGGCTGCTGAGTCTATTTTTGGTTTCTTGTCAGCGGCGTCAACTGAAGCGGCAACTACAAGAAGCGCGCTCAAACCAAAAGCCCTCAAAGGCACCAAAAGAAGATTAATTGACTGTAATGTAGTACTCACGATAAATCCTTATTGAAGAACAAAATGCTCATCTGAAAGTTTCGAGAATTGATCCCAAAGTGGCCCATAAACAAGCCAGATATTCTTTTTTCCAGACACTCTTCCTAAAACACCATCCAGCCAGCCATCACCATCGAGGTCCTCAAAGGCCATGTCATGGGCAATATCCTTGATCCAGCCAACCTGCTTAAAAGGCATGGGATCACCCCAAGTCCAATGTTCCGGTTTCTGATAGAGGACGATGGTGCCGAACCCTGCAGCAAGAAGATAAACCCTACCGTCCTTGTCTTTAGCAATCCGCAATTCCATGATGCCATCTTGACCAGGGAAATCGATGGGCTTTTCGGGGGTGAATTGGCCTTTGCCATCATTCACCAGGACATTAATCTTACTGGGCTTGGCTTCATCCGGCAGTAAAATATCATGATCACCATCGCCATCAAGGTCGAAGATCTGCGCCTCATTCGGCATGCCCCAACGATCGTCTTTGAAAAGCAGCTCGGCCTTGGGTGGCTGAGCGACCCCTTCACCAGGGTACTTGATCACAAACATCTCGTTAGTACTGGAGAACACCACTAAGAGCTCGGCAATCCCATCGCCATCAAGATCCCCAACGGTGACTTTTTCAGCGGCCCGGATGGTGTTTGGAGAGGCTGCCAGCGGAACAATAATTCTTTCACTGGCTTCACCTTTCTCTGGATTGTAGTCCTTCAAGAGATCCAGATAGCCATTTCGATAGGGCGATACGGCCAAGGTCTTCCCCCAGGAAGGCCAGTCCACGATGGAGAGGTAGCGGGGCGCCCCTTCGGCAAGCGACGACGTCACCTTAAACTGAGGATCAAACGTCACTGCTTTCATCGCATCTTCGCCTTCTGCCGCATGAATGACGATGGATGACTGTTGATTAAAAAGGGTCATGACCCCCGGATGAAAGCCGATGTGCTGAGGCGCATCACCTTTGAATGTCCTCGGCTCAACGTGTTTGAAGGTTACGACATCACCGCGGCTATGGTCAATGGCAGAGACATTTCGACGTCCGAAGGCATCAGGGGCATGAAGCAACAGATCGAAGACTTCACCGTCAAAGGGAAGACTCTCCTCGGTTTTCGCCTTAGAACGCTGCTGTCCAGTCACTCCATCGATGGCATCACAGCCTGAAAACAGAAGGGTCAAGAGCAATAATCCATCTCTTCCAAAAAATAACTTTTTCGACATCAGATTACGCATCGTGATTGGACGTTACAAAATGCAAGGCTTGCCCTAAGGCTGGGCGCTTGTAGGACACCTAAATAAAAACGGCCCGAACTCTCGTCCGGGCCGTTCAACTCTCTAACCGAGGTCGATGGGTATCGACCTTCTGTTCCGCCCCAAGGGCGGCGGTTATTAGTTTTGGGTGAAGAACCCAGTGTCCACTGCGAATTCAGATGAATCTTCGCTACCAACAACGTATGAGGTTGGGATAGAGAAGAGAACAACTGAAGAGTAAGCACCAGCGGCTAAGCCAGTAGCAGATGCTGCAGCGGTTGAGTCACCAACCAGCTTCAAGAAACCGCCTTTGGTTGCGGTTGAAATGTTGCTGATTGAAGAAACGTTAGCATAGCTATCGGTGATGCCCAGTGGGTTAGTACCGGTGTAACCCAGCTTAACGATGTTGAGCTGGTTCGGGAACGAGTAGGTACCCAGTGAAGCCGTCACTTCGTCACGATCGACAGAGTAAAGCTTACCGCTCAGACCATTAACGACCGAAGACGTAGCGTTTTTGTCAGCCCAAGCAATCAGAGTGTTGCTGTGGGTGTTGGTGTCATGTACTGGCACGTCGACCACACGGTAGATCAAACCAGGAGTGGTTGAACTGGTACGGATCGCGGTGTGGACAGGAGATGCAATCGGGCCGCCCGCTGAAGTCGGGAAGTTTTCGATCACGTTGTTCAGAGGAGTCGGGAACGTGGTGGTATCTGCAGTATCCGCCAAGCCCAGAACTGGAATGTAAACGGTCGCAGGAAGGCCGGTGGTGCCGGTCGCTGCATCATTTTCAATCCATGCATCAGCATTGAACTGGAAGGTCGGTGCGCCACCGAGGTAAGCGCTTTCGTTGGTCAGGATCAGGTAGTAAGGAGTACCTGAAGAAAGACCCGAAAAATCACCTGCTTCGATGTACGCTTCGTCATCACCCGTAACCGAGATAGGCCCGTCGATGACTTCCTTGCTCTGGTAGTTCATTACAAAGTAATGAATCTTGTTGCCTGAAGAAAGCGCCGATGTGGTGGTGCTCCATGAAGTGCTAGCAGGAATAGCGCCAGCCAACAGGTTGATGACGGTATCCGCGCCAACAGACTTAGGAACGATGATCTTTACTGCGGTATCAACACCAGCAGTAGAGTTGAAATAAAACAATGGAACGAGCTGAGCCGGAGCAGGAACAGAAGTGATCACTGCCTGTGCAGACATGCTGCCAGCAGCCATCGCAGCGGTTGCACCCGCCAGGATAGCCAGTTTCTTGAAGTTAGTTTTCATAAAATCCTCTATCGATAATCAAGGTTTTACATTGCACTGAAAGAGGAACGATCGAAACCGAACCTTCCCAACGCACCGGAAGAGCAGGAGTTTTAAATATGCAGACCCCCGTTTCCCGCCCACTCCGTCATCTGTCGAAAGCCTCAATCCTGGGACTCACTTCAGCTTCCAGAGAGCGTGAGGGTAAATTAGACCAGCTACACAGGCTTTGTCAAGTCTGCTTTTGCTAAAAAGCCACAATTTCTTTTCTTTTGTGGCCACTTCACAACCCTTCAGCAACTTACACTTTTTTTCTGCAGTGTATTAAAGTCAATTAATAAGCGGGTTAGAGGCAGTCGATATCCTTCATTTGTTGCCTTCCTCCCCTCGTGTTGCAAGATGACAACAGAGGAGCAATGTATTGCCGGCCAACAAATACTAATTCGTGCTACCCCTTACAACGCCGTCGACATACACGGAATCTCCAGGCGATCGCTGATCTCACTCGGAGCGACGACCCGATAGGCCTCCGCTGCGAAAACGCGAGATGGCAGAGTGTAGGACCTAAACTCATTGAGCGCCAGGATATGTCGGTCATAGGGCTGCATTTCAATGCTGACTTTTAACGATCCTATCGCCAGTCTTTTGGTCTCAAGGATGTCCGTGATATCGAGAAGGACATTGGCATGAAGAGGGACTCCGACCTCGTAAAGGACCAGCTTTAAACGGTTAACCCTCTCCTTGACCGCCTGGGTGACTGCATGAGAGAGTGCTGAGTGGTCGGGATGGATTTCCCACCAAGAGAGCGCATCGACCTCAAAGCCTACTCTTCTGACCAATTCATCATCAAAAATGACTCCTCGATCAGGAAGACCCCAAAAAAGAAGGTCCTCATAACCCAAAATCTTTGAGGCATCCAACGTCTCCTGACGCCGCTTTAAAGCATAACTCACGGCACCTTCACCCCGACCAAAGGCCCCATCAGTGACGATGACGACCTTCAGTGGATCACCATCCTTCAAGTGCTGCATAATTGCACCACAACAACCGAGAATCTCATCATCGGGGTGAGGAGCGAAAATGATCGCTTTGCCGCGCCCAAGTCGTTGTTGAGCCTCGTAAGGGATTTATTGCGACTCAATGCACGCCATATTGATGTGAATATTCCTGATAATTTAAAACTGCTGACCGACCAACAGTCCAGCCCTCCCCCCGAAGGCATCAAGGTGCCTAAGAACCTTAGAATCACAGACTCTTGATCCAAAGAGACTTAAAAACTAGCCCCTTAGAATGACCATGCAAAACAGGCTCCATCATACGTTAAGACAGACCCTTTCCTTAGCCCCTCTGATCGCAATCCCTGTGATGCTGAATGTCCGTTGGAACGATCTGGTGGCGCCCAATGAAGAACCAAAATGGGCCATCTTCGTCATCCTCGGGGTTTTTCTAACGATAGCCGGGGCCCTCCTAAAAGGCCTTAGGGCGCCCACCAACAGCGTTTCTGGCGATTCCCAAAAAAAAGCCGCTTGGGGCCTTGAAGGTTTCGCCCTTCTCCTTTTTTGGCTTGGCCTAGCCCTTGGGGTCACCTACACCGTCAACGTTGGCGAAGGCATGAACCGGCTCGCTTTTTGGTCTGCAGCCATCGTCACGCTTCTAGCCGTTAAGGCGTCCATTCGCCAAAATCCTGCCTTTTTGGTCTCGTTCAAAGTCCTCTTAACCCTCTCCACAGCGCTCTTATCGGTTTTCTTCTGGTGGGGATTCTTTCTGGACTTTCACCGCGAGGGCTTCAATCAGTTTGTCCAATTTTCAAGGATCGGTCATTTTAATTTTACCGCCGATGCCTTGATGTTTCTCATCCCGCTAGAGATCTGGATCACCGTCGCGCCAGGACGTTTTTGGTTAAGAGGGCTCTCCGCCTTCTCTCTCAGCAGCTGCAGCTTGATCTTATTGATCAGTGGCAGCATGGGAGGCATGGCCGGCCTTCTTGCTGGGGGTCTTGTTGCAAGTGCAATCGCCCTCTTTAAGAGCAAAGCCTCATCAAAAAAGCGAGCGATCAACCCTCGATTTATTTTGTTAGGCCTAGCCCTCATCGCCGCAGCCCTTATCGCCGCCAAACCCATTTATGATCACATGCCAGCAGCCTACAGGGACCAGATGTTCGTCCGCGCGAAGTGGTGGAATCCGCCAGAAGCCAAAGCTCTTGAATCTGCGACCTCTCCCCCACCCTTAGCGCCTCTTTGGATCAAGGTCTCACCTTACCTTGGCGCCAGAACCCCCATGTGGGCATCGACCAGCGGGATGATTGGCGATCACCCTTGGAGAGGGTTTGGAACCGGGAGCTTCATCTATGAATACCCAGGCTACAGCAAGCGCTATGATCTCTTTGGTGACTTTGAAACCCTCGGCGTCAAGATGAAAACCAACCCTCATAATGTCTTCCTTCAGATCGCCTCTGAAAACGGCATTCCGATGGCACTCCTCTTTTCAGGGCTTTACCTCTGGCTCCTCTTGAAGGTCGGATCAAAAGCCCTTCGTGAACGCTCCGCCTTCTGGCTCTGCGCTCTTTGGGCGATGGTGGCGGCAGGACTTGATTCGATGGTCAATCACGTTTTCTTTAACCCCGCGAGCCTCTTCCTGGCCTCAATCTCCATGGGGCTCTTCTTTGGATCGCTTAAGAGCGCAACATCTGAACCCATTCCAGCAGAAGCCCCCCTCAGAACTTCCCTGATAGGGTCACTCGTGGTTATCGCTGGAACGCTTTGGCTCGCGAGCTTCCCTCTTCGCTGGGTCATCTCTGAATACTATGTCGCCGAGGCTATTCGCCTTACACGCGCGAATCCACCCACCACTCATCGGCAAATTCTTGCCACGTGGGTTGAAGCAAGAATCTGGTCCCCCACCAACATTCAAGCGCTCTTTGGACTTTCCCAATTGGCCTTAGAACAAAAACACTATTTCGCTTCGGAGCGCTATCTTGAAGCGATGCTCAAGCTTGCACCCAACCATACGGCGGGAATTAATATGTTGGCGACGATTCAAGCAAACACTAACCGCCTTGATGAAGCAGAACAAAGCCTTGAGCGGGCCCTAAAGCTAGAACCCGATGCCACCGCTATCAAAGATAATCTTCGTGATCTTCGCGCGGCCAAAGAAGCCTCAAAAACCACTCCTAAGGAGCAGGCGCCCTAATGTTTTTAAGGCTTGATCCATGAGGGCTCCATCCCTGTGAAAATAGCCCTGATCATTGTGAACTTCAATGGAGGCGATGACCTTCAGAGATGTCTTCACAGGGTTAGGGCTCAAAGTCGACCCCCTGATCGATGCATCGTTATCGATAACCTAAGCCTTAAAATCCCCATCAAAGGCGATGAATCCTGGCTTCAAGGCATTGAATTTATCAAGAACCCTTTCAACATGGGTTTTGCCTCAGCGAATAACCTCGGGGCTCAAAGGGCCTTGGAGGCTGATTGGCTGGTTTTTTTAAACCCTGACGCATTTCCGGAACCCAACTGGCTGCAATCGCTTGAAGAGGCTTCAAAGGCCCACCCATCAACGGCCTCCTTCACTTCAAGGCAGATTTCTTTTGAGAACCCTGAGACCCTTGATGGGACCGGTGATGGCCTGAGCCTTGCTGGAAGACCCTTTCGGCGAGGCTTTGGGGGAAAGGTCCATTCAGGTCACTCAGCGAGTGGACCCGTCTTTTCTGCCTGTGGCGCTGCGATGATGATCAAGCGCGATCTTTTCATGGATCTTGGTGGCTTTGACGACGAGTTCTTTTGTTACCTTGAAGATATCGATCTTGGTTTTCGCTTAAACCTTTTAGGCTATCACTGCCTCTATGTTGAAGAGGCAACAGTCTTCCATCGAGGCTCCGGAACGACGGGTTTCAGAAGCGAATTCTCGACCTATCACGGTCATCGCAATATGCTCTGGGTGTTGATCAAAAATATGCCAACGGCGCTTCTCCCCTTGACGATCCCCTTGCATCTCATCATCACCCTTTTGGCCTTCGTCCAGTGCCTTCGAAGAGAACAGGGGATGGTCTTTCTAAGATCGAAGTGGGACGCACTCAAAGGTCTCCCCATGATCATCAAGAAACGAAAGATCATTCAGCAAAGCCGAAAGGCCACTCTCCTTGAAGTACTTCGGGCCTTTCGATCCAAACCCGAAAAGGCCTTGTCCTTGGTGATTTTCTAAAAAGAAATCCCCCCAACCTGATAAAGGGAGCTGTTAGATGATGAGAGGGAGGCCGAGCCTTTTAAGATAGCCCCTTCGCCAATATGAGGCCCTATAGCCTAGAAGAATGTCCTTCCACTCCCAGGGTTTTAGGACATGTCCTTTTGGGCTTGCGATTGAAAGGATTTGATGGGCCCCACCAAAACCTTCTGCGTGCATTAATTCACCGAGGATCTTCGCCTCTTCATTCTTAGGCTTTTGGAGTAATCCATGAATGAGAGCCACTGAAAGCTTAGGATCAACCAAGGGGAGCGTTTGATTTTTAGGCAGGAGCCCCAAGGCGTCATCAATAAAGGCGAGCGCCCCAGCCTGAACCTTCGATGCCGTCAATGTCCTCGTGATGTCTTGATCCAAAGACTCAAGAACCGGCGCAATGGATCCATCGGGTTCTCTTTTGTATCCAAGGACACTCCCATGGGGGGCGGAAAAGAACCATTCAAAGATTTCGACCGACGCCCGAACGGTTTTCAGCAAATCTTGAGGTTCACCCCCTTGAAAGAGGTAGGCATGCTGCCTTAGGTTTTGGGGTCCCTTCATTTTGTAGGTCCCGAGATAAAAACCCTCGATGGCCTTCTTGTCACCATAGTGATGAAGTAAGCGACTGAAAGAAGCCTGGAGAGAGCCGTGCCAACCAATGTCGACTATCCCCAGAGATTGGGGTTCGAAAACCCCTTGTTGCTGGCAATAATCTTTAAAGACTTGGCGCTCTTTTTCTGCCCGATCAAGAAGCTCAGGCGCAAGATGCTTAAACAATTTCTTCAAGCGCCGATAGCCTTCAGCGCCCTGAACCTTTTCTCCTTCATCAATAAAACCATGCGTCTTGATCAAATCAACGAGACTTGATGGATCAAAGCCCACCCGTGATAGAAAGTCTGAGACGGAGAGCGTGCTTCTGCCGCTCACCAAGAAATCAAGGGCACTCTCATTGATTTCTGTCAGCGCCGGGAGATTCAGGGCTCTTCGAGAGGCATAAAAATAGTCCCCTGGGGTCTGGGCAAGGCCCTGATCCCGGAGCTTTTCATGAACCTTGAGCATGATATGGCCATCTCGGGCCAAAAAATAAAGCCTCGACACCTGCGCCTTCCTCGCTTCACTCTCGAGCCACAGCCCAAATCCGAGGAGCAGGATCCCTAAGTACTGATACCCAAGCTCAAAGAAAAAATCATCCGATGAATGAACCGCTCTACCAGCAACCAGCCCCCGCCAAAGGGACGTCCAAATACCCTGATCACTCTTCTTGGGGAATGAAGCCTCACTCCACCTTAAAGGCGAGACGCCTTCCTTTGAAAAGCGTTTGCCGACCTGGGTCTTTGGGAGAATCTCGATCGCCTTCGGGATGAGATGAGTCTTGATGCCTAAGGCTCTGGCTTTATAGCCATCTGAAGCCCCGTTATCGCCGATATGAAGGAGGTCTTTGGGATCCACATCGAGATGATCGAGTGCCTTTAAAAAAAGACTCCCTAGAGCTTTTGTAGCCCCGGTTTCGGATGACAGCATGAGAAAGCTGAAGCCCTCAAAGCCTCCCTTTGCCAGCATTGATTCAATGAGTGGTCGATCAAGGTAAATATCCGAAATGAATCCGACCTTTTTTTTAAGGCTCACGGCATATTGATAAGCGTCACAGATGAAGGGGTTTGGTCTTGAAACCCGAAGTTCAAGCTCCCGTTCCTTTTCAAGGAGAGAGGGAAGGCTTTCAGGGACCCACGATGGGTGGGCCTCTAATCCCTTGTAAATCTCATCTAAAGAGACTTCAAACACCCCTCTTTGATCGCGGGCCTTTTGACGGGCGATGCGCTCAGCATGAATTCGGGCTTTGGCGAAATCATGAGGATCTAAAAGACCCACCTCAAAACCCAACAAAAGAAAGAGATCAACCGGCTGTTCAACCCCTCGCAGAAGGGCGGTATCAAATATATCGAAGCTGACCACCCGGGCTTCATCGATCTTTGCCTTGATAGTGGCCAGATGGCCGCCCATCGCCTTCTTCACGATCAAGGACCCATGATCTTGAAATAAAGCCACCGAATGAGGGGTATCCCTTTGAGCCGCTGGAACGCCCCTGAAAAAAACGACAGCTGGCGATTGAGTGTCTCAAAGCTTTGGGCGACATTCACGAGAAGCCCTAAGCCCATTTCACCTTCTTTCAAATCCCTTCGAAGTAAATCATTCCGAATCAATTGATCGTAACGAAGATGCTGATCATGCTGGGCAATCACCGTATTGCCGCCAACACCTTCCTTGATATCAAGTCGGTGGTGGTAATAAGCGAGTTCCTCTTTGATCAATCCAATTTCATAGCGCGCAATGAATCTCAAGTGGAAATCCCAATCGCCAAGGACTGGAAGTTCCTCTCGGTAAAGGCCCACGGCCTCAAGGGCTGATCGTTCAAAAAGAAATGAAATAGGAGGAATGCTGTTATTGGAGGCCAAGCGATAGAGAGACACCGCATTCATCCAGGTGTTATAGGGCTCTGTGCCCACCTGAACCAACTGATCGCCCACCACTTTTTCGATAATTTTCGTCGAATAAGTCGCAACACCCATCATGGGGGTAGAAAGCATAGGAGGTGGGGGGTCTAAAAAGTTGACGCAGCGATCAAGAAAGCTTGGATCCCAAGAATCATCATCATCGTGAATGACGAGATAGTGGCTTTCGCTTCCTTTGATCCCCTCATTGGCCGCAGCCTCCATCCCCCTGGAGAGAGGATGATGGATCAATTGAACTCTTCCGCGGTATGCCTCTTTAAATTCCAAAAGAAGGGCTTCTATCTCAAGAGGAGGGCCACCATCATTGACAATGACGTGTTGCCAATCCTCAAAGGTTTGATGAAGGATGCTGTTGATCGCCCTTTTGAGGAACATCGGGCGATCCTTGGTGCGGGTGATAATGGCAACCCTTGGGCAAGGTCCAGAATGCATGCTGGAAAGTCCTTCCATAGTGAGGGCACAATAGGCTTAATAAAGGCGACAAACGCATCATCCGACAGATGCCTTAGAGTCACCTCATTCTAATGCAACAACCCCACCGATGCGGCCAAACTAAAAAGGGAAGCCCCGAACCAGGGATGTAAGGCTCATGAGATCCCTTGAGACTCAAGATCACCCAATGACTCCAACTGAAATATCACACCTCCTCCATGACGCATAAAGAGCCCTTGGTTTCAGTGGTCGTGAGGAGCATGGATAGGGAAAGCCTCTCTGAGGCGCTCGATTCCATCAGCGCTCAAACCTGGCCCTTCATCGAGATTTTGGTGGTGAACGCTAAAGGAGCACACCGAGATCTTCCATCGATCTGGGGCCCACACCCTCTGAAGGTCCTCTCGAAGGGTCACCCCCTCCCAAGGTCCGAGGCGGCGAATCTGGGGCTTAAGGCCGCTCAAGGAACGTATGCCTCATTCCTTGATGATGATGATCTTCTTTTTGAGGACCATCTTGGGAGCCTTATTTCTAAACTTGAGGAGACACCCCATGTTCGGGCGATCTATAGCGGTATTCGGGTCGAAGTCTATGAAAAAGACTCCAAAAGCCCTATCAGATCCTTTGATTTCAATGCACCTTTTAACCTTCAAAGGCTTCGCGGACGGAACTATATTCCCATCAACGCCATGCTCTTTGAACGATCACTCATCACCCAAGATCGGTGCTGTTTTGATGAGACTTTAGATCTTTTTGAAGACTGGGACTTCTGGTTACAACTGAGCCAGCACACCCCCTTCCTTCATCAGGACAAGATCACAGCCCTTTATCGAAATCAGGGGGGATCAGGGCTTGGCGAAGAGAATCTAGAAGCAAGGAACGCCCGTATCCTTGAGGCCACCGCAAAGGTGCTGGCTAAATGGGTCCCCACCTGGACCCCTAAGGATTGGGCCGCTCTCCTTCTGGAGAGAGATGCTCTTACCGAGAGAATCGTTCAGCACGATCAGGAGAGGATCTTACAACTTGAAAGGGATCTGGCTTCCTTGAGGATCGATCTTCAACATCAAAAAGACACGGTCGCCGAGGTCCTATCAAGTTCGTCTTGGAAGATCACTCAGCCTCTTCGAGTCCTCACTCGACACCTAAAATCAACCGCGAAATAACGATCGATTGAGCCCAAAGCGGACTTTTATCACCGCACTAGAAGATGATGGATTCTAGGCCAAAGACACTGACTCGGCCCTTTCGTGGCAAAATGCCGCTCACACCCTTGATGGAAAGCGCATTAGCTTCCGTCCAAGCCCTATGCATGTGAATCCCCAAAAAAATCAACGCATACCGATGACCCAACACTCCACCCCTAAGCCATCTATCCGCTCGTTTCGTCTTCCATCGGCGTTGAAGTTCCTTTTCATCTTAGGAAGCCTTTTTCTACAGGGGCCACAAGCCATGGCTGAAAACAGCAGCCATTTCCTGCTCGGTGAAACCGTCATCATCACCGAGAAGAATGCCTCTGATCTACCCAAGGTGATTGAGCGATTCAACAAGGAAGGTGGGACCCTCGTCATCGATAGCAGCGTTAAAAAAGGCGCCATGCCGGTGAAACCTACCTCGAAGACCCGGATCATCGATCTTCGATACCCCGGCGGAATCAATTTCGTCCGAGGCAACCACCCAAGACTTCAGGGAATTTGGCCGCAATACACAGGCCTTAATACAGGCCTTGGACGGAACCTTGTCATTTCAGACGTCCTCCCCTTTGATGCCGAGGTCGAATCTTGGAAGGGGGAACCGATCAAGGCGAACCCCTTTAACGCCCACCAGAGCCAAGACTCCAAGGAATACTCAAACTCCCACAACCATTACCAGAACCTTCTGAGTGAAGTCTGGGCCTTTTCGCCCACCGTCAATGCGGTGGCTCTCTGGGGTGATAGCGGCGCCCTTTATCCAGGCGCCAAGTCCTGGGGTGGTTTTCTAAGCGCCCGCTCCTGGCCTGTGCACTGGAAAGATTATGTGCCAGAAGGCACCCCAGGCTTTGAAGATAAAGATTTTGATGCCCAGCTGGTGGGTCTTGAGGTCGATGTCTTGAATGGCGGACTTCCCTATGGAGAAACCTCCCAGACCATCGGTATGCCGCTCGCCAAATCGGGGATTCAGGTGGTGGGCTTTGGCAAAAAGAATTGGTCGGCGATTGAGCTTCGATCAGAAGATTCTGATGACGCTGCAAAAAAGCCTGAAGATCGGCGAGGCACCTGGCACTACGGCATCATTGCTTATAACTCGCTCTCTGAAGACTCCACCTTCATCTATTCGGCAACCCCTAAAGGAAAGACAGGCCTTGATCTTTCCAAAACCGATTACACCGATTCAGCAATCAAGATCAAAAGCGAGGGGCCCAAAACAGGGCTTGCCATCAATGACTATGAAGGCGGTGAATTTTTCTCTGAAAAGGGACATCTGGTCGCCAGAATGGGACAGCAGGGTCTTCGTATCGTAACCCAAGGGGGTCTTGAGGTTGCTAGGATCGATGATTCTGGGTCTGTAAACTGGAACGGACTTAAAGTGAGCTACTTCCCTTACTCCCTCATCCCCATTGCCATGCTGGCGATGCTGATCGTGACCATTGTCCTGAGCCTTAAAATGTCTCGTCAATTCAAAGCCATGAAGGCCATGATGAAGACGGCGACCATTCCCTCTTAGGACAGTCCAAGAAAAGCGAGATTTAGCCTCTTTAAAGCCTTTCTTTGTAGCCAGTGACCTTCAAAAAAAGCCTCAAGGACAGCGAAAAAAAGAGGCCTAAGTCTCGCCGGGCTAATAACCCTTCCAGCCACCCGACCTGATTCAGTGATTGAACCAAGCGGAGACGAGATGGGCGATGAATGAATGCGAGCCAAACGTCTTGCGTCCTGATTAATTGCCCCTTATCGATAAACCCCCCCACACCAAAGGTCTCGTTGTGGTTGAGCTGAAAGTAGGCTTCACCAAGAAAAGCCGGCGGCGAACCAATCATCTCCCGCCAGACCCTCATCGAAGAGGCCTTCATCTCTTCAGCCATCAGCGTATGGGTTCTGATCTGATGCGCCCATTCAGAAACCGTTGAAAGCACCCCGCGCTGAAAGTCGGCCACAAAGGCCTCATGAACCTGATTTTCAGCTTCATCTTTCAAAGTGACCACCTCAATGCCCTCATCCCCGATCTGGTAGGAGACGACGCTCCCTGAGGAGGCATTGGAGAGCATTTCAAGGGGGGCTACGTGATGGAGAAGATCCCCCTTAAAATCAGGATCCCGAGCATCCGGTCCAAAGGCGGTCTTGTGGGCGTTTCTGGGCTGTTCATTCAAAAACCCATTCAGCCCCAGGTAATAACCTTCAAAATCAACCTGAGGAAGGGTCCGTGCGAGATTATCCTGGATGGTCCCCCGCCAACCGATATCAACGAGACCGATTCGTCGAGACCCAGAATCAATGCCGCGGCTTTTTAGGTAGGCTAAAAGGGACGCTTTCTTTTGACTTAAGAGGGGGCCGATGAGGTTAAGAACCTCTGGGTCCTCAAAAAAAGCCTTTACCCCCTCGTGAAGCCAGGGGTAGGTGATCGGCTCTTTTGGATCTATGCCGTTTTTTTCTAAAAGGGCCTTAAATGTCCCAAGATCAAGTCCTAAGGACTTCAAAAGCGCTGCCATCGACTGCACGCTGTAAAGACTCCAAAGCCGCATCATCTCCTTGATGGAAAAAGACTCCAGGGAGGCTGCAAAGGTCGCTAGCCTACTCACATGAAGGAGATGAGCCGGTTTGGTCTCAAAACCCAAAGCGCTTCCTTCTTGAAGACCTTGATAGATCTTTAGAAAGAATTCACCTTCACGGGTTAAAAAGTAAATCGCCTCCACCCCATCCCGTATCCCTTGCTCCATGACCTCAAGGACAAAGCCTACAAAGAGGGTGGACCATTGCTGGCCGAAGCGATAAGCCTCCTGATGGCGGGTCTCTGGAGGAGGGATATCGCTTTGGAAGCCTCCAACGATTCCTTCGATCAAAGCCTCTCGGTCATGAAACAGCCGCTCACGCAAAAGACGCTCGGCATGAGCCTTTTCAGGGAGGTAGTGGTGTGTCCCAATACCTAAGGCTTTTGCCGCATGGATATCGGCATGGGGGTTGTCTCCCATGTGGAGATGCTTTTGAGGCAACACGTCATAGTGGGCATGAATGTGGGGATAAAGGCGCCCTGACCTTTTATTAAGGCCAATATCACAGGAGACATGCCCTGATGAGAACCAATGACCCACCTGATGGTGATCAAGAAGCCGCCTTAAGGTGTCGCCACTCCAGTAGAAATCAGATAGAAACACCACCTTTTTAGCGGGTCTTGAAGCGATCTCATCCTCAATCCCTGAATCGACATAGGACACCCATTTTTCCTGCTCCCATTCCAAGGAAGAAAGTCGATCGATGAGATGAAGCCTATCGGGTAGCGCCTTCAGACCGATCAAATCGAGCCATAGACCATAGACCTCTTGATGGTGATATTCATCATCAAACCCTTTTTTTTGGGTCTCTTGACCCAGTAGGCCCTCGGCTTTTTGCCTCAGCTTTAAAAGCTCTGAAACGGTTTGATAGGTGGGATCGATGGCCTCCCTATAGGTCAACAGAAGATATCGGGCCAGATGGAGCTTGACGGCATCAGGGTGACAGCGCCTTCTAAGAACGGTGTCCCAGACATCGACGGTCAGGAGATCGATAGGAGGGTGACCGCCCTTTGGCGCTTTTTGATCGGGATCCTTCATGCCATCAGTCGACGTATGCGTTGAGCCAATCGCCTGACTTTGACCCTGATCTTGGGATGAAGGAACCCAAGCCGTCCAGGCGCATCCATGGAGGGACCTTTATGGATAGAGGAAGGCGCCCTTGATAACACCGTGCCTTTCTTGGCCTTGAAGGCCTCCTTCTTGTAAAGCCGCTCTGGGACTGAAGTCTCGGGGCTTTTTCCCTTCAAAAGCGCCTTGACCGCCTTCCCGAACTGATCAAGGCCATGATCAATGGGCTTATTCGACATAAATTCAAGGGCAGCATCGCTCATCGCCTCCCTCTTTTTGGGTTTTTCAAGGAGCGAGAGAATGCCGGCCGCCATCGATTCTGGGGTCTGCTCACAAAGAAGCATTGCAGAATCTGGGAAGTCATAGAGGGTGTTTTGTCGATGGATTTCGACGACAGGAAGCCCTGCCGCCATCATTTCAAAGGGGATTCTTGAGGGGTTACTCGAACTGATACAGAGCCCTACGGAGGATCGGTTATAGACGGCGTTACAGGCTTCAAGATTTAAAAGTCCGAGATGTTGATGGTCAAACCAAACACGGCCTTTGGTCTTTGATCCAAATAACCGAATGTTGACCTCTGGCATCAGGCTTTTGACGATCCCCAACGCCTCAAGACCTAATTCTGGGCAACGTCTCGGCTTTTCAGGTTGATAAATGAAGCAAACACTCTTTTCTCGCTCGACCTCAGGTAAGCGCCGGTAAACCTTAAGATCGGCACAAAAATCAAAGTACTGTGCCTCCACACCAAACCGCTCATGGAGCTCATGAGGGAGCCAGCGGCCGATCGTGATCGGGTGAAGACCGTAGGTATAGGAATTTTCAGCAAAGAGAAAGCCATCCCCCATCGGATTAAAGAGGGCTTCATAATCCTGGACAAAGTAGGCTTTGACGCATTCAAAGGGAAGATCACGCACCACCTTGGCCGAATACCAGATGGTTGCAAAGACCATCTCGGAAGGCTTAATGTGATCCCAGCCTGAATAGACCTCTTCAAAATCAAATCCAAACAAGGTTTTGATGTTTTTTCGAAGTTCAAGTGATGATCGCTGATCGACGTCTTCGACGTAAATCCTTGATCGGTGGCCTTG
>Ga0194060_10000377_pt1 | contig 32714 bp, 27 predicted proteins | sample SepL225m_MetaG_FD_163427 | JGI IMG/M metagenome (GOLD analysis project Ga0194060, IMG submission 163427) | Anoxic zone freshwater microbial communities from boreal shield lake in IISD Experimental Lakes Area, Ontario, Canada - Sep2016-L222-5m | ecosystem: Environmental > Aquatic > Freshwater >...
TGACGATCCCCCATCATGACCTCCCGGGCGAGCCCCCCCACCCTGTCCAGAAAATGGATGTCTTTTGCCGGTATTTCACGGCGGAAACCCGGGCCGGACGGATGGCGATGACCTCGCCCAAGATCCAGGCCCACCTTTTTCTCGGGGCTCTCGCCCACTACGCATGGTGTGAAACCCTGTTCAGTTTCCGTTCGGCCCCGCCGAAAGTGTATGTGCGAACCCTGGTGGATACCATTCTAAAGGCTACGCTCGTCGTTCCCGAAGGCAACAAACCGGGGATGAGGCGGGGAAAAGTTCAAGGAAGCGAGAAATGATGAGGCTCAACCGATGAAACAGATCACGTTATTCACCCTTTCAAGCACCCTGCTTTCCCTGGTTATAGCCGGGTGCGTGCAGGCGCCACCACCCCCGTCCCTGAATGACTCCTGGGTTCCCCCAAAGGACAGCCAGAAAGCCGACCCCGTCTGGCGGGCGATCCGCGCCCAAAAGCCGGATCTCGACAAGCCCCTCACTCTTTTCAATCTGGCTGATCTGGCTTTGAACAATAATCCCGCCACCAGCAAGGCGTGGAATGAGGCCCGGGCCGCTTCTGAGCAGGTCCGTTACGCCGAGGGGTATTTCATGCCCAGTCTCACCGCGGGCGCAAGTCTTACACGGATCACTACAGCCGCGAATCCCGACAGTTATGACGCGAATACTATGTCCTACGGACCGGGACTCCAACTGAGTTATCTGGTCTGTAATTTCGGAGGAGGCCGGAATGCCGCCGTTGAGCAGGCTCTACAAACCGTCTATGCCGCCAATTTCGCCTTTAACCGCGCCATTCAGGATACGCTTCTCTCCGTGGAGACCGCCTATTATGGCGTCATCAGCGCACAGGCCGGCGTTGATGCCGCCACCACGAACGCCCTGGACGCCAAGGCCGTTCTCGACGCCGCGACAGACCGGCGAAATGCCGGACTCGGGGTCGATCTGGATGTTCTTCAGGCGCAAGCCGTTTACGACCAGTCGCTCTATGTTCTGGTCGGCACCGAAGGCCAGAAGAGCATCGCCCAGGGGCTTCTGGCTCAATCCCTGCACCTGCCCGCTGACACGACACTGAAAATCGCCCCTCCCGACGCGGCGCTTCCCGCCTCTCTTTCCGGACAGGACATCCATCGCCTGATCGACGACGCCCTTGCCCGCCGACCGGATCTCTCCGCGTTGAGGGCCACGCTCGCCTCACGCGAGGCCGCCATCCGGGTTGCCCGTGCCTCGCGATGGCCGTCGCTCTATCTCACTGGATCCGTAACGCACGATTATTATGAACTCTACGGCTTGAGCAACCGGGCGTCTGCGGCCAATGACTGGGCGTATGTGGGAGGCGCCAGTCTGAAGTGGAACCTCTTTGACGGTTTCCAGACCGAGAGTTCCATCCACACCGCCGAGGCACAGGCGGAGGCCATGCGGGCGCAGCTCCGACAGGCCGAACTGGGAGCCAGCGCCGAAATTTGGACTCGTTTCCAGAATTACGAGACAGCCCTCCGCAAGCATGAATTCAGCCTGATCGCCCTCAAGAGCGCAACGGCATCTCAGGATCTGGCGCTTCAGAGTTACAAGGCGGGAGTAAAGACCATTCTCGACTTGCTGAATGCCGAAACCCAGGTATCGCAAGCACGGAGCCAGTTGGTGGCCGCGCGACAGGACGTCTTCACGGCGCTGGCTTATCTGACCCATGTCACAGGGCTGATCGAAAAAGGCCGTATCGAAATTCAACAACAGGGACAATAGAAACTTCGATAGATTAAAAAGGAAATAGTATGAATGCAACACTTCGACATTCGGGAACGCTCATCGTTATTAGCGCACTGGCCCTCGCTTCCGGCGCCTGCGGCAAGAAAGGCGGTCCCCCGCCCCAGCATCCGGTAATGGTGAAAATGGCCACCGCCGCCAAGACCACCACCCCCGTCATCATCACGGCCTACGGAACCATACAGGAGCGCGAAAATGTGGATGTCGTGCCGCAGGTTTCCGGCCTTCTCCTCTCCATCCTCTTCCAGGAAGGTGCGGTGGTAACCAATGGCCAACCCTTGTTCCTGATCGACCCGCGCGACTATCAGATGCGCGTCGAACAGGCGGAAGGAATGACGGCCGTTGACCGGTCAAGTCTGGACCTGGCACGCGCCACCCTGCAACGCAACCAGCCCCTGCTGGAAAAACGGCTGATCTCGCCCGACCAGTTCGACACGATTAAAACCAAGGTTGCCGCCCTGGAGGCTCAACTCAAGATGGATGAAGCGGCCCTGAATCAGGCCCGGCTCAATCTCTCGCGCTGCACGATCCTTGCCCCGATCGGTGGAGTTTGCTCCAAGCGGTACATCGACGCAGGCAATCTTGTGTCAGCGGGCATGTCCCGTCTGGTCAACCTCCGCAGTTACAATCCCCTGCGTCTCGAATGTTCCGTCTCCGAGCAATATCTCCCCGTACTCCGTAACGCCATGGCCGCAGGCGCCCTCGCCGTCTCAATCACTCCCCGGGGTGATACCAACAGTTATCCCGGAACCATCTCCTTCATGGACAATGCGGTCAACTCCATGGCGGGAACCATCCTTCTGCGCGGCGAAATTCCGAATCCCTCCATGAAACTCTGGGCCAACCAATTCGTCGATATCGAGATCACCGTCGATTCCGTTACGGATGCGGTGATGGTGCCGGAGAGCACCGTGCAATTCGGAAAGAACGGACCCTACCTGTACGTCATCGGCCAGGATCAAAAAGCCGTCTTGAGAGCGGTTAAAACAGGGGTTCGCAACAACGACTGGATCCAGATCACCGACGGCGTGGCGGCCGGCGAGACGGTGGTCGCCATGGGTCAACTCATGTTGCGCCCCGGCGCAACGGTTATGGATCCGTCCAAGATGGCGGCGCCCGCGCACTGAGGATCAAGTCTTGTTACTACTCAGGTAGTCAGGAGTCAGAATTCAGGAGTCAGAATGAGAGAACCTGCGAAGACATTCGAAGATTTGGTGGTTTGGCAGAGGGCGCACCAGTTCGTGCTTGCTGTTTACCGTTTGTCGCGGAACTTCCCACGGTCGGAAACCTACGGTTTGTCATCGCAATTTCGCCGCGCCGCTGTATCCATTGCCGCGAATATCGCGGAAGGATTCAGGAAACGGGGGAAAGCGGACAAAGTCCGCTTTCTCAACATCGCGCAAGGATCCCTCGAAGAATCACGTTACTACCTGATTCTTGCCCGGGACCTCGACTATGGTGATGTTTCCGAGTCAATGGTTGTGTTGGTGGAGGTCAGTAAACTGTTGGAGGCGTATTCGCAGGCCATTCTGAATACCGACTCCTGAATTCTGAATACCCGAATAGTTACCAAGAAGAAGGAAACAAAACCATGAGCTTTTCAGAACTATTTGTCCGCCGTCCGGTCATGACCATTCTGATCACCGTCCTTCTGGTGGTCGGCGGGATATGGGCTTACCTGAAACTTCCCGTCAACAGTCTTCCGACGGTCGACTACCCCGTGATCCAGGTCTCCGTCGCCTATCCCGGCGCCAGTCCGGCCACGATGGCCTCCTCGGTCGCCACGCCTCTGGAAAATGAGTTCACCCAGGTGAGCGGGTTGCAGTTCATGTATTCGGACAACAAGCAGGGGTTCACCACCATCACCCTGACCTTCAGTCTGAACCGTAATGTGGACCTGGTGGCGCCGGATGTCCAGGCCGCCATTACCCGGGCCACCCGGAACCTGCCTGTCGACCTCCCCAGTCCGCCCACCTACCAGAAGTACAATCCGTCGGATTCGCCAATCTACTATCTGATGCTCTATTCAGAAATCATGCCCCATGGCGAACTCTACGATTACGCCAATCATGTGGTTTCGCGGAAACTGAGCATGATTGAGGGCGTCTCCAAAGTGGAGGCTTTCGGCGCCAAGCGTGCCGTCCGCATCCAGTTCAGCCCCGAGCAATTGGCGGCCTACCAGATCGGCGTGGATGAACTGGCGCTGGCGCTCCAGGCGGGAACCGTGAACATCCCCGGTGGTAGTTTGAACGGCGCCTCACGGACCTTTACCATTGAGCCCCAGGGCCAACTCCGCACCGCCCGGGAGTTTGAAGACCTGATTATCGCCACCCGCCAGGGTGCCCCTGTCCACTTGCGGGATGTGGCCAAGTGTGTGGACAGCATCGGCAATGACCTGGTGAACATCAGGTACAGTCCGCCCGGCCGGCCGGACTATGAAAAGTGCGTCGTCATGCGTCTGTCGCGTGTCAGCGGCGCCAATACCGTCGAGGTGGCCGACAATGTCAGCAAGGCCCTTGAGGAGGCCACGCGGGAACTTCCCTCAACGATTCACCTGGATACCATGTTCAATGGCGCCGATCCGATTCGCGAGTCGCTCCACGACGTACAGATCACAGTCCTGATCGCCCTGGTCATGGTCGTGCTGGTGATTTTCTTCTTTCTGGGGAGGGTTCGCGAAACCATCATTCCCAGTATTGTCCTGCCCATTTCTCTGCTTGGAACTTTCCTCATGATGCTACCCTCGGAATTCAGTCTCGACACCCTTTCCCTGATGGGCATTATCCTGGCGGTCGGCTTTCTGGTGGACGATGCCATTGTCGTACTGGAGAACACGGTACGCCACCTGGAGGAAGGGATGAAGCCGATCCCGGCAGCCCTGAAGAGCATGAAGGAAATCTCCTTCACCGTACTCTCCACCAGCGCGGCGCTGATCATCGTGTTCCTGCCCCTGGTCTTCATGACCGGCGCCGTGGGGCGCAATCTGCGGGAATTCTCCCTGACGGTTATATTCGCCATCATTGTCTCGACCGTTCTGGCCCTGACGCTGTCGCCCATGATGTGCGCCCGTATTCTTCGTCACGAGAAGGCGCCGAACCGCGTCCAGCGCTGGATCACCGGTTTCATCGCGGGAATGGTGCGGTTGTACGGACGGGCGCTTCATTTCCAGTTGCGCCATAAGTGGCTGGCTCTCGTCACATGGGCGTTCTGTATCATGGGGGCCATCGTGCTCTACTTCCTGCTGCCAAAGGCGTTTCTTCCGCCGGGTGACAGCAGTTTCATCTTCGGCGCCATGCTCATGCCGCAAGGCGCCTCCACGGAGCAAATGCAGGCCTATCAGGCCAAGGTCACATCGATCGTCAAAAAAGATCCCAACGTGACGAAGGTTGGAAGCGTGACCGGGTTCATGCCCGGCGCTGATCAAAGCATGGGCTTCGTCTTCATCCGTCTGAAACCGCCAAGGGAACGGGCGCCCATTGACCAGATCGCCATGAAGTTCATGATGGAACTTTCGGGCATACCCGACGGAATTGTCGGCTTGAAGGCCATGCCGGTGCTGAAAATCAGTTCTGGCGGCGATCCGACCGCAGGCGGCGCCGACTATAGTTACATGTTGACCGGGTTGGATCGTGACACGGTCTACCAGGCCGGTTTGGAACTCGAAAAGGAACTGAGAACGATTCCTTTCCTGATTCCCTTCGCCTTCCAGAACAGTGTCAAGTTGACGATGCCGCGCCTGAATGTCACGCTCGACAGGGATCGCGCCTCCGCACTGGGTATCCCGGCAAGTTCCATGGAGCGGGCTCTGGCCCTGGCCTTTGCAGGCGGGTACGTAACACAATTCACAACCGACCAGGACCAGTATCAGGTGATCCCCGAAATTGAGAAATCCAACCAGCGTCTGCCTGATAACCTGGCTCTCCTCTACCTTCGTTCCGCGCAGGGGGCGCTGGTCCCCATGAAGTCCGTCATCCACTGGACCGAGGATGCGGGGCCGCAGAACGTGCCCCATGCGCAACAGCATGAGGTCGCCACTGTGTCGTTCAGCGCCTGGCCGGGTGTCCCGCTTGGGATCGTAACCGACGAGGTTCAGAAGAGGGCGGAGAAACTGATGCCTGCGGGTGTGCATGGCCGGTTTGTCGGCGACGCCCTGGAATTCAAAAAATCCATCGCCAGTCTGGGCATTCTTCTGCTGATTGCCATCTTCCTGAAATACATCGTGTTGGGAATTCTCTACGAGAGTTACATCCACCCCTTCACCATTCTCACCACCCTGCCTGTGGCGTTTTTCGGCGGGTTTCTGACCCTCTTTGTGTTCGGCAGCCAACTTTCACTGTATGCCTACATCGGGGTGTTCGTCCTGCTGGGTTTGATCACCAAGAACGGCATTCTGATGGTGGACTTCGCCCTTCAGCGAAAAGCCGAGGGCATGAACAGTTACGACGCCATTCATAGCGCCTGCATAGTCCGGTTCCGCCCGATTCTCATGACGGGCATGTGCGCGATTCTGGGAACCATGCCGATCGCGCTGGGTTACGGGGCTGACGCCTCCAGCCGCGTTCCGCTCGGCCTCGTCGTGGTCGGCGGAATGATCTTTGCCCAGATCATCACCCTGTTCGTTACCCCCGGCATCTATCTCTACATGGAGAAAATCCAGGATCGGTTCTTCAAGCCGCGGACGGATTTGGAGTAGCGCTCACCAACCGGTGCAAGGTGACCTCGGGCGGACAGTTGAAACGGACATCCAGTCCGGAAGACCCCGTACCGACCGAGGTGTAGCCCTTCATCCCGTGATACTCCCAGGATCCTCGCGACATTTTCAGGGGCGCCCTGGCATTCATGAGCAGCGGAATTCCCCCGGGCAGGCAAATCTGGCCGCCGTGGGTATGTCCGCATAGCACAACATCAAACCCGCAGGCGGCGGCCTTTCGGTATATCTCCGGAGAATGGGACAGCAGAATCGCCGGCACAGCATGATCCAGATGCGCCGCCGCATTCTGAATATTATCCGTTTCATAAAAATGGATGTCATCCACACCCGCCAGGCACAATCGAGCCGCCCCGCGTTTTATCATCACATGCTCATTCATCAGGAAATGGATCCCCATCGCCTCCATCGCCGGTAACATCTCGATGAAATCATGGTTGCCCATGACTCCATAGACATCGCCCCGCAAAAAGGGCCGCAACCGTGCCAACCCCTCCATGGCAAACCCGGTTTCCCCGTACGTCTTGGCACGAAAATCACCGGTCATCACACAGAGATCGTAGTTCAACGGCTCGACCACACGCGCCACCACGTCAACCAGATTCGGATTGATGTCGAGATGGAGATCGGAAAGATGCAGAATCGTGAACTCCTCGAATTCAGGAGGCAGTCCCTTCACCGCAATGTCATTATGCCGCACCCGCACCGCCAACGCATTGCGCTGGCCGCGTCCGTAGGATCCGGTCAGTTTTAGAACCAGCCTGATCAGCCAGTGGAACCAATGCATATTTTCGATATGAAAATACGTCAGGCCATAACCGAACATCCGGGCAACATAATGCGCCTGCAAATGGACACGCTGGGCGTAGAGCGCCCGCCCCAGACGATCCTGAAGTTTCTTGTGGGGGGAGTCCGGCATGGAGAATCACGTGTCCAGAAGAGGGGGTTCAATAGTTAGACAGGAAGTTCGGTGTCAGTCATCCGGGACAGCGGTCTCAAGGCCACATCCCTTTTTGAAAGGATCGGGTTCTCCACGGGCCAGGGAATTCCGAGGGCCGGATCCGACCAGAGAATGCCCTTCTCGTCCTTGGGGGAATAGGGATTGCTGCACTTGTACATGAAGTCGGCCTCGTCGCTCAGCACGCAGAAGCCGTGCGCAAAACCGGCAGGAATAAAAAACTGGTGGTGGTTGACATCCGACAGGATGGCCGACACCCATTTTCCGAACGTCGGCGACCCGCGCCGCACATCCACGGCCACATCATAGATCTCCCCACTGACCACCCAGACCAGTTTGTCCTGCGGATTGGGCAACTGGTAATGGAGGCCGCGCAGAGTTCCGCGCACCGACCGTGACCAGTTATCCTGCACAAACTCAGTCCCGATACCAGCGGTGCGATACGCTTCGGCCTTGAATGTTTCCTGAAAAAAACCGCGCGAATCACCAAAGACCTGCGGGATGATCAACTTGACCTCTGGAATCGCCTGGGGAACCACCTGCAATGCCATGATCAGCCCTCCTCCGACATGCGGATGAGATACTGGCCGTATTCGTTCTTGGCCATAACCTGCCCCAGCGCCTTGAGTTGTGCACTTGAGATATAACCAAGCGAATAGGCAATTTCCTCAATACAGGCCATTTTGAATCCCTGCCGAACCTGAACCGTCTGTACGAAACTCGCGGCATGATACATGGAGTCATGCGTGCCGGTATCCAGCCAGGCAAACCCGCGTCCCAGGGAGTGAACCTTCAACGCACCGGCCTTGAGGTAGGCCAGGTTGATATCCGTGATTTCCAGTTCCCCGCGCGGGGAGGGCTTGAGGTCGGCGGCAATCTCAACAACCGAGTTGTCATAAAAATAGAGACCGGGTATGGCAAACTTCGACCTCGGTTTGGACGGCTTTTCCTCCAGTGAAAGCGCCCGGCCCGTGGAGTCAAACTCAATCACTCCATAACGCTCCGGATCCGCCACCGGATAGGCAAAGATGAGGGCGCCCCGTGTCAACTGGCTGGCCTCCTTCAACACCGCCGAAAAGTTATGCCCGTAGAAGATATTATCACCCAGAATCAGCGCAACAGGACTCTTTCCTATGAATTCCCGGCCGATGATGAAGGCCTGTGCCAATCCTTCAGGCTTGGGTTGCTCTTTATAACTGAGCGTGATGCCGAGTTGAGATCCATCCCCTAATAGTTCTTTGAAAAGTGGCAGGTCATGCGGAGTACTGATGATCAGGATCTCGCGTATACCGGCGAGCATCAGAACCGACAACGGGTAATAGATCATCGGTTTGTCGTAAATCGGAAGCAATTGCTTGCTCACCGCCTTGGTCAAAGGGAACAGCCGCGTCCCCGATCCCCCCGCCAATATGATTCCCTTCATAACTTCTCTTCCCCTGTAGTAGCCGCCGTGTCGGCGGCATCTTTCTTTCCGCGCCACATCCCCCCATTCTCGAAAAATCAGCCCTCATGTCGAGCGATTACTCTTCACCCCTCACCCTTCACCCTTCACTCTTCACCCCTCACTCTTCTTCATCCCGCCCGGAACATCTGACCGAGGCGTTTACCCATGAGGGCGGAGGCCAGCAGGATGCCTGCCCCCAAAAGGGCCATCGCCCACACGCCGAGGGCAGAGGCTACGTTCAAACCATTCTCGAGGCTCTCCAGCAAGGCATAGATGGCTTTGGTGATCGGATAAAAGTTTTCCGACTGGGCCAGAATCAAACTGTCGGATACCTCAAGCATGGAGAAGGAGAAACACAGAATTCCCCCGGCAAGAAGGTTGGCCATGATCAACGGTAGCGTCACCCGCCATACGACTCGGAACGGGGTCGCCCCCAGGTTGGCCGCCGCCTCCTCATAGGTCGAGCTGACCTGCTCCAGCCCGGCATGGGCGGCACGAACCATATAGGGAAGCCGGCGGATGGCATAGCTCACCGACAGCAGAATCATCGGATTGAAGCGGGGATCGAGCAGGGTATTCGGGAAACTCCCGGAAAAGCACCCCATATATCCAAAGGCGATCACCAATCCCGGCACCGCCAGCGGCAGCATGGCCAACGCATCCAACCAGTCCCCGCCCCAGATCCGCTTTCTCACGCAAAGCCAGGCAATCCCGAACCCGATCACCACATCCAGCACGGTGGCACACAGTGACAACGAAAGACTGTTCACCAGCGCCGTGCGGGTGAGTTCGGAATTCAAGGCGCGCCCGAAAAACTCAAGCGTAAAGCCCTGAGGTAATACCGTCAGAAACCAGCGGTGGCTGACCGACAATAACACGACACTGATATGCGGAAGAATGGCGGCAAACAGGATTCCGCCCACCCCCAGTGTCGCCCACACGGTTCCCGACGTTGACAAGGGGATTTCGCGCCGCCCCGAACTGAGGCGGCCCAGGGTGGCCACGGATCTCTGGCGAGTCATAATCTGCTTGCTGATCCAGAACCCCAGTACCGAGATCATCAGCACCAGCGCCACTTGGGCGTATCCCGCCGGATTCGTCCCGATTTCCGCCACGCTATCATAGATGGCCACCGGCAAGACCCGTCGTACCCCGAACACGAGCGGGGTTCCCAATTCGGTGAATGACCAGATGAAGACGAGCACCATGCCCGCAAACAACCCCGGCATGGCCAGGGGCAGCGTCACGCGGCGGAAGACCCGCAGGGGCGATGCGCCCAGATTCATGGCCGATTCCTCCAGTGACGGATCGATATTGGCCAACGCCGCCACCAGATTCAGGAAGAGAATCGGAAACAGGTGCAGGGTTTCGAGCAGAATGATGCCCAGCAGGGGAAAGCGCCCCAGCCAGTCCACCGGCCCGTCAACGAGGCCGAGTTGCATCAGGAGTGTGCTCAGGGCGCCGACCCGGGCGAAGATCATCTTCATCCCGACGGCGCTCACAAACGGAGGCAGAATCATGGGCAGGAGCAGAAGCGCCGACCAGATCGCCTTTCCCCGAAAGGCGTACCGGGCGAACAACCAGGCCAGCGGGAGGGCGACCCCAACACAACTCGCCGTCACCCCGAAGGCAATGATGAAACTGGTGGTGAGGGTCTGAAGATGAACCGGATTGGTAAACAGCGCGGCGAAGTAGAGGAACGTAAATCCCTGTTTATCCCAGAACGCGCGAGCGAAAACATGAGCCATCGGCCACACCAGAAACACTCCCAGCGCGGCCACGATCAGCATGATCGAAATCGGCGTTCCGAATCGGAATTTCATGGCGGGCATGATAGACGGCGCCTCGAAAATGGCAATATTCTTTCATGGCCCCGCCACCCTCCCAAATAATGCGTGATGCCGTGCGGAGGCTGTGATAGAGAGATCTCCGCGAACGAACAGATGGAGGGAATATCATGATCAAAGTAGCGATTGTCGGAGCGGCGGGCCGGATGGGCCAGGCGCTGGTGCGATGTTCCAAATTAATGCCGGAAATTGAACTGGTGGCGGCGGTTGACCAGGCGGCGTGCCCCTTGTGCGGGAAGGACGCCGGAGTGGTCGCGGGCCTCGGTGATATTGGCATCCGGATCACGCATGATCTTCCGGCGGCCGTGAAGGCGGCCGATGTCCTGATTGATTTCAGTTTCCATGAAAATGTTCCTGTGACCGTCAAACTGGCGGCGGAACACAGAAAAGGCGTCGTCATTGGAACCACGGGCCTGAACCCGGAGGAACGCGCGGCCGTGGATTTGGCGGCGAAGGCGATACCCATCGTCACCGCTCCCAATATGAGCCTGGGAGTGAACCTGCTGTTCGCCCTCGTCGAACAGGCGGGCAAGGCGCTGGGGATCGAGTATGACGTCGAGATCACCGAGACCCACCACCGCTACAAGAAAGATGCCCCCAGCGGCACCGCGCTACGGTTGGGCGAAAAAATCGCCCACGGACGAAAACAGGCGTTTCGCGATGTAGTCGTCTATGGCCGCGAAGGACTCAGCGGCGAGCGGCCCAAAGGCCAGATCGGCATCCACGCGCTCCGGGCGGCGGATATCATCGGCGATCACACCGTTCTTTTCGCCACGGACGGCGAACGCGTGGAAATCAGTCACCGCGCCACCAGCCGCGACGCCTTCGCCAAAGGCGCCCTCCATGCCGGCGTCTGGCTCAGTGGCAAAAAACCGGGACTCTACGACATGCAAGATGTTTTGGGACTGCGATAAGATGGAAATCGGACTCGGACTCGGCTCGAATCTGGATCACCGGCTCGACTATCTGCGCGGGGCGGTGACCCGGCTTGCCGAACTTCCGGGAACCCATGTTGTGGCCAAGGCGCCGATCTATGAAACTGATCCGGTTGACGCCAAACCCGAGTATGCCCATCTCGAGTACCTGAATACCGTCATCATTGTGGAGAGCACAATGGAGTTGCAGGCCTTCTCGGACGCCATCCATCAAATAGAAACCGACATGGGGCGTGTGAGAAGCGAGGATCGAAACGCGCCGCGGCCCATCGACATTGACATCCTTTACGCCGGCAAGGTGCAGCGCGCCGACGGCATTCTTGATCTTCCCCATCCCCGTTGGGCCCAGCGCCGCTTTGTTCTCCAGCCCCTGGCCGATGTCCGACCGTTCCTGAAACTCCCCGGCGAACCCAGGAAAATCGCCGATGTTCTCAAGAGCCTGCCTCCCTCAAACATCAGATTATTCAGGGCTCAACAGCAGTGGTAGTGGCCAGGAACAGTGTCTCCGCCATCCTGCGGCCCGTTGCCGTCTTGAACACCTTCTCGATGATCGGGCGCAATCGCGCAGACTCCCAGTCCGGATAATCATCGGGGATGTTCACCAGCCAATCGGCGTCCCAGAGAATCCGGAACTCCGGTGTGTCGAGCCCGTTCGCATGGTGGTGCAGGCTGATGATTTTGCAGACGTGGTCGGTGCGGGACGGATCCATGCCCAACCGTTCCAGGATGGCCCGGGCAATCGGCGGCCCCTCCATTTCCTGATAGTTTCCGGCGGAGGAGTTGTATTTTCGTTCCGCCTCATGGATACCGATGTCATGCAATATCGCGGCAGCCACCACCGTCCGGCCATCGCCGGGTTCGTCCTTCAATAACGCCTCCGCATAGTCCAGCACGGCCAGCGCGTGACGAATTCGCCTCTGGTCGGAACCAAACACCGCCTGCATCGCCTCGATGAGTTTTGTTTTCATCCGGATCCGATAATACCGGGAATCGGGACTCACCAGCAATACAAAGCCGATCCACCTCACTCCAGTAGAAAACGGCGGCGGATGATTCCGTGTTCGATGGGTTTGGAGAGAACGGTCTTGCGGCCCACGTTCCGGCCTGCGCGATGTACCCGTTCATCAATGCTGCGTCCGGAGCCGGGCCTCTTCCGAAGCCGGGGATGGCGGGCCCGCATGTAGGCCATGAGTTGAACATCATCCCGCTTCATCAACGAATAGGTCGAGGGACTCTCCTTCTCGATTTCGCCGTCCCTGGCCTTCAATGTCTCCGAGAAGCCGCTCAACAGGCCCAGCGCAAAATCCACGGCGCGACCGGACGTGACGGCGCGTCCTTTCAGGAAGACCCGCCACTGATCCCTGATGGTTCTCTTGAGGAAATCATACACGTAACCGGCCATTCGGACATTCTCCGAGGCGCCGCTAATTTCGAGGATCCGGCCCATCTGTGCCTTGTTGACCACATAGGCGCCGATCCACACGGCCTCAACGAAATAATAATCCTGAAGCAGGCGGCTCAAGGCGTAGTCGGCGGCCGACTGCCGCACCTGGGGTTCCCCCAGACACAGACTGCAATACTGCCGATCCGCCGTGCCCGAAAGCAGGTCAATGTTGTAACGGGCAATCGTCTCGTGCACTTTTGTCATGGCCAATTCGGCCTCGTGCCGGTTTGAACTTTCGGATAAGGCGAGCAACTTCTTCACGCGAAGCAGGATCCGGTCGTTGTCGTCGAGTCCATGGGCGGCGTCCGCCTCGTAAAGAGAGGGGTAGTCGCCCGCCGCACGGGGATCCGCATTCAGCAGGCGGCACGCCTCCTGGAACCGGGCGCCGTGCGGGTAATCGGCCCCGCCGAGACTCTCATCCGTCACCTGGTGGGCCATCTCATGGCGCAGAACCTCACGGACGGTCATCCAGGGGTAATCCATAACCAACTTGCGGCTGAAGGCCATGACCCGCCGTTCCCGATTCCATTCAGCCCACCGTTTCTCAAAGTCACGCAGTTCAAAACCGGGAAGCGCCAACCGGTTTCGGATCGCGGGCGGAAGATAATCAGCGGCATTCCTCCATTCACAAATCAGTCCGTGAAGAATGCGGCGTTCCAGTTCCTGACGGCTGTCAAGCGCGTTCATGTCAGGAGTGTTACCCTTCCCGCACGATGTCGGCGCCAAGGGCGCGAAGGCGCTCCTCGATGCGCTCGTAGCCGCGGTCAATGGTCTGGGCGTTGTGGATGACGCTCTCGCCTTTGGCACAGAGGGCGGCGATGAGGAGCGCCATGCCGGCCCGGATATCGGGGCTTGCCATGGTGGTGCCGTGCAGGCGCGACGGCCCCGTTACCAAGACCCGGTGGGGATCACACACCACAATCCCCGCTCCCATTCCAATCAGGTAATCCACAAAGTACATCCGGCTCTCAAACATCTTCTCAAAAAACAGCGCCGTGCCCTTCGCCTGCGTCGCCGCAACCAGGGCCACACTCATCAAATCAGACGGGAACATCGGCCAGGGACCATCCTCGATCTTGGGGATGGCGGAACCGAAATCCCGAAGAATCCGGCGTTTCTGGCGGGCGGGAAGTGTCAGCCCCGTCCCCTCCACCTGGAATTTGATGCCCAGTTTTTGGAACGTTTTACTGATGATGTGCATCGGTTCGGGTTCCACGCCCGATACCTTCAGCTCGCCGCCCGTCGCGGCGGCGGCGGCCACGAAACTCCCGATCTCGATAAAATCAGGCTGAACCGTGTGTGTGGCGCCATGGAGGGATTCGACACCCCGGATGACCAGCCGATTCGTACCGAATCCGGTAATCTGCGCGCCCATCTTGTTGAGAAGCAATGCCAGATCGGTGACATGCGGCTCGCAGGCGGCATTGAAGAGGGTCGTCTCGCCCCGGGCCAGCGTGGCGGCCATCAGCACATTCTCCGTCGCGGTGACGCTGGCTTCGTCGAGCACCATGGCGGCGCCCTCAAGACGTTTACGACGGAAGACAAAATGACGTCCCCCCTCGACCTCGATTCCCAGCGCCTGCAATCCCTGAAAGTGGGTATCCAACCGGCGTCGGCCAATCACATCGCCACCGGGCGGTGACAGGGTGACGCGCCCCAGTCGCGCCGCCATGGGGCCGGCCAGAAGGATGGACGAGCGCACCTTGCGGCATAACTCGGGATCCAGCCGGGTGCGCCGAACTCCCTTGGCGCACACCTTGACAGAGTGATCCGTGAGTTCGACCTCCACCCCGAGACCGGCCAGAAGATCCACCATCGTGCGCACGTCCTCGATCAGCGGGACATTGTTGAGAATGACCGGTTGATCCGTGAGCACACACGCCGCCAGCATCGGCAGTACGGCATTTTTATTACCGCCCGGAACATAGGTTCCGTTTAACCGCTTTCCGCCGTGTATGATGAATCGAGCCATGGGTGAATGGGGGCAAGCCTGCCATAGGGCGGACAGGAGAGTCAATCACGACGTTGATGTTTGTCAGGACGGTTCCGGTGGTTGTGCGCTCACATCCACCGGCCGGATCGTCTCCCCGTCAACGCGCCGTTCTCCAGGACGGGAACCCCGTTCACGACGACATGGGAGATCCCCTGCGACAACTGGTGGGGGGCGCTGAACGAGGCGCAATCCCGAACCGTTTCAGGATCAAAGACCGCGATATCGGCAAAGGCGCCCGGATGCAATTCCCCGCGTCGCGGCAGGTTGAACTGGCGGGCGGGCAACGAGGTCATTTTTCGGATCATTTCCGGAAGACTCACCGTCCGGCCATCCAGCGCGGCGCGTAATAATTTCGGAAAGGTTCCATAGGCGCGGGGATGTGGATAATCCCGGCTCAACGGCCCCCAGGGCGCCCGGAGTGAGGCGTCCGACCCGATCATCACCCACGGCCGGGCCATGATCTTCCACAGGTTATCCTCGCTCATTCCCTCGAAGAAGGCGCTCGTGGCCAGGGCGTCGCTCTCAATCAGAAAGAGCGCGGCATCGACAGGGAGCATTCCCAGACTTGCCGCCACGTCGTCAAGGAGCATCCCGCGGAATCGCGCATTCTCCACCGTGGTGGATCCGATGGTGATGGTACCCCAGGATCGTTCGGAACGAGTCTCGAGAAGTTCCCCGCGCAAACGCGCCCGGATGGCGGGATCCCGCAGTCTCGCCAGTTCGGTCTCCCGCCCGCCCTCCGTCGCCCAATCGGGGAAAATCACATCCAGGTCGGTGCAGGAGGACAGGTAGGGATAGCGATCCGCCATCACCTCCACACCGTCACGCCGGGCCTTCTCAATCGTCTCCAATGCGGCGTCAATCAAATGCCAGTTGGCCGGGCCTGATGTCTTGAGGTGCGACACCTGGACGCGCACTCCGGTCTGGCGGCCCACATTGGTGGTCTCCTCCAACGCCTCGATCAACCGACTGCTCTCGCTCCTCATGTGCGATGTGTAGATGGCGTTTTTTCGTTTCAAAACCCGCGCCAGAGCCAGGATTTCCTCCCGCGAGGCGTACATGCCGGGCGGATAGATAAGACCGGTGCTCAGGCCGCGTCCACCTTCATCGAGGCTTGCTTCCAGCATCCGCTCCATGGCGGACAGTTCCCCCGTCGTGGCGGCCCGACCTTCATACCCTATGACCGAGGCGCGAACGGTATTGTGGCCGACCAGGGCCACCACATTCACCGCAGACTTCACCTGCTCAAAGAGACGACGGTACTCAGCCATCGTGTTCCAGCGACCGGGATAGGTAAAGGGCTCCCAATCCGATGGCATTCGGGCCGATCCCGACCGGGGCGCCGCCGAGGCGCCGCAGTTTCCCACCACCTCGGTCGTCACCCCCTGGAATATCTTGCTGGGCGCCGAGGGTTCGATCAACAGATACGCATCCGAATGGGAATGGGTATCGATGAAGCCGGGACAGATATAGTGGCCCCGGGCCTCCAGCGTCTTTTTGGTCTCGGCCCTGCCGAGGTCGCCGATGGCGGTGACGCACTCTCCCGTGACTCCGATATCCGCACGCAGAGCCGCCCTTCCCGTTCCATCCAGGATCGTTCCATTGACAAGGGTCAGGTCAAACATGGGGATCCCCCATCACGCCTCGGGCGGCGCGGAATTATCCGGATCCCGCGAGCCGTCTTCCCGGCCCGTCAGCAGGGCCATGATATCCTTCTGAACGAGATCCAGTTCGGATAACTTGAGTTGGGGATCGGTAATGGCAAAGATCTCGGCCGTTTTCTTGTGTTCGTAAATCACCACTCTCGAGCCATCTTCCATCGTCTTGATTTCGCGTTCCACCAGGACGCGTTGGCGCTCCAGCATGACGGCGAGGATGTAGATGACGCTCGTCTTGGTTTTGTCAGCCGCCTCGATCAGATCACGAAGCAGGGTCTCGGCCATCTCCTTCCTGATCCGGCGATCCGGTTCGGCGGGCGGCATCTTGAAGAGGCCCTTCCATGAACTGTAGCCGGACGACTCCGCCCGTTGCGCGGCCCAGCAGGTCTCGCAGAAATCACCGCGGGTGTAATCGTGTTCCTGGAAAACAAGCCGGGTATGATACGGCTGGCCATCCGTAAAGGCGACCTGGCAGGCCGTGCAGACCAGTGACCGTAATTTAATGTTCCAGTCCTGGATCATATCAGGTTTGCTCCATGTAAAGATCGCGGCCATCCCAGAGGTAGATCGCGCCGGAGATGGCCGTCAAAGCCGCCACCACATGCGTGAGAAACAGGGTGATCTTGGCAAAATAGACGTTAAAATCGAGCATGAACCTGGCGTGATCCTGAACGGACATCATCACCGGCAGGAGTTCATCCTGAAGGGCCACTCCGAACATGATGACCACTATGGTGAGGGTCTGCCAGACCATCTTGTGTTTTCCCCAGGGACCGGCGGGAAGCACCTTGCCCTTCTGGCTGGCCAGCAACCGGAGCCCCGTCACCACAAACTCACGACTGATGATGGCGATGACTATCCACGCGGGCACAACCTTGATGGCCGCGAAACTCACGAAGGCGGAACAGACCAGAATCTTATCCGCCAATGGATCCATGAGTTGGCCGAAGACACTGATCTTATTGAGTTTCCGGGCCAACATGCCATCCAGCCAGTCTGACAGGCCAGCCAGACCAAAGGTCAGCAGGGCGAGCGTCTTGCCGAAGGGAATACCCGACGTCAAAAACCCGGCCATGACAAAGGTCAGGCCAATGCGCCCCACGGTGATCTTGTTTGGTAGATTCATCTCCGCCATAAGCAAGCAGTGTGCAAATACGTGGCGGGTGGTGTCAATGACGAAGAACGTGACCGGGATAAATAGGGACGCCTTCTGCCGCAGACCGTCCCGGACGCTGAAGGGAAAACCCCCTATTCCATCCTCGTAACGGTCACCGAGTGGATCACCATATCGGCGGCACGGCTGTAGCGGAATTCCAGACGCAGGGGCCGCGGGCTCGTAAGACGGTAGTTTAAGACCGTCACCTTACCGGATACGAGGGGAACCGTTTCCCGGGATTGCCCGTCTGAGCGCAATACCGACAGTTCACCCAAAGGAACATCCCCGACCGGGGTCGTCGTGTAGTCAAGCGTGATGCCATACCAACCGGGTAGCACGGGGATGACCGGCCCGAAGAAAGCCACACTGGCCTGCGTGCGATCCTTTTCCAGATGCATCCCAATCGAGTTTGTGTCCGTATAACCCGTCCCGCAAAACGACTCCGCCGGGATAACCAGGCGTTCACCCGGCTTCAACCATGACCAGGGCCCCGCCATCAGCGTGATCATGCTGATATCCACCCGGCCTGTCGTGTTCGTAAACGCCAGATGGAGAAGCGTCTGACGACCGGGCGGCAGTTCGGGCACGGGAATCTCCACCCACGTCCACTCATTCCCGTTGGTTACGTCCACTTTGAAGACATCGTTGGACAGCCCCGTTCCAAACGATCCCTCCAGACTTCCATTCCCGCACACCGAGGCGACATAGCGGAGTCCTTCGAGAGGATACAGGTTCCGGGGATCCAGGCGGATTGTCCCGCCTCCCCCTTCAGGCAACCTCATGAAGATGTTGACCCCGTCCTTCTCAACGGTCGACGTCCCCCCCGCCATGTCGCAGGCATCCCATTGCCAAGCGGCCAACAGGGGCGGAACGGCGGCTACTACAGTATTGGAAGAAACTGTCTGCAGTATCTTAAAGGACCAGACGTCCTTGTCGTTGGCCAGGAATTGGAGGCGAGGATGCCGCATCAGTTCACGTAGCGTTTGAGCGGCCGGGAAGGGGCTGACCTTCTGAGGAAACGCATCCTCGTGGAGAATCAAATATCCAATCTTCATGGCCAGCAGTCCGTCGAGAATATCATCCGTCACCACGCCCATGTTGATGGCCTCGAAACGCAGGAACACATCCGTGAAATACTGGCGCGACACCGAGGGCGAGTATCCGTTCAACATTTTGGTTCGGTACAATGTGGAGTAATACTCCGTTATCGAATTCCAATGCGAGTCGCCCGGCCATAGCGGAATGGCCATCGCCCGATTTTCCCTCCCGCATGCCGCCGCATCGAGCGCAACGGCTTTGTAACCTCCCTGGTCATGGTCAAGCAGACAGAGGGTGGGATCCAGACGCCGACCGTAGTCCACCAGACACCCTGCGGCAATCACAGCGGCCAGCAGAAAAACCCAGATCCGGCGGGAAATGGACCGGTTGAACCGATCCATCACCATCGCCATGGCTATCCCTATGAAGGGGGTCAGAATGCAGTAAATCTTGGCCGGTTGCCGGATCATCTTGTAGGGCGGAATCACGGCGCGAAGCGCCTTCCACAACCGGTGCTCATGATCAAACGGAGTGTTCGGGCCCAGCGCCAGAATCGCGATGCCGCCAATGGCCGCCAACACCATGAACAACAATGCGAACTGCACTTTGGCGCCGTTCTTTCTCCGGCACACGTCAAGCAACATAACGATTAAGCCAATCAGCAGAATAACGGCCACCCAGTTTCCGAAATAGATGATGTTGAACCGGTTGTCCAACGTGGTATCAAACCAGCCCGGCCACCGGAGCGCATAACCAAGCGACTCCTTGATCGAGCGTCCCTCGGATTGCAGGGTGTGATCCAACGACGACTTGATGATGCTTGTCTGCAGGTACGCCCCGACCATGCCCAGGAAGATCGGCAGCATCGGCAAGAACCTTCGCGCCCTTTGCGTGCGACTGTTCAAATTCTCCGCTCCCGCGCCAAATGCCACGCACATCAACGCCCAGACCGGTGTCGCCAGAAACACAAAGAAAAACACATGCAGATCCACCCAGGACGAAATGAATAACAGGATCCCCGCCAGAACACCGCCCCAGACTCTCCGGTCGCGGATCGCCACATCAACCCCCAGGAAGATGAGCGGCACCCATAACATCCCGAGTCCGGTCGGACTTCCCCCCAGTAATGAGACATGGAAATACGGCAGGAGAATAGAGGGCAAGGCCGCCACCCCCGCCGTCAACCAGGAGTCCGAGAAGCGCCTGATCAGCACCCAGGTTGAGAGGTAAGTAAGCCAGACGGTCAACGCCAGCATCAGGTTCCAGCCAACCACCGCCCCTCCCAGCGCATACCCGGCGGCATACAGGAGGCCAAATGGAAAATAATAACTGCCGGGATTATAGAGCGCCTGATCGTTCCCCTGGTTGAATTCATAGACATGATAGAAAAGCGGCGTCTGGCCCGTCGTTACGGAGTCGGCCAGCATCCAGAGTTGATACATAAACTGCAGGTGGTCGCCGGGAATCATGTAGCGCGCCCCACCCGCCTCGGGCCGGTTCGAGGAGGGAATCCCCTCATGCCAATAACTCGCCAACGGCCAGGTCAGCGCAAAATACACCGCCATCGAGACAGACAGCGTCACAAGAATCGTTCTAACGGTTTTCACGATCATTCTGACTTCTGAATTCTGAATACTGACTTCTGTAATTTCCCCGCCAGTCCCGCCATCGCCTTTCGCTCCTCCGCGCCCAGCAGCCAGGTCCAGCTCAGTGCCAGGAATAGTGCCATCGCCAGGGGAACCACGGCAAGTCTCATCAGGAGGGAGGGCGCCACGGCCACGCCCGCCAGCATCAGCAACGCCACGAGCGTCATCATGGCCGACCGGCCGATGGCGCCCCCGGACCGGGGTGCGAACTTGTGGGCCAGGAGTGTCATTGCCGCCGTCTCGAACACACATCGGATAAACCAGGCCACGCCCGCACCGACCATTCCGAAATGCTTCATCAGGAACCACGCGACCAGCACCGCCAGCGGGATTTCAATCAGATTCAACTTCGCGCTGATGTCCGGCCGCCCCACGCCCTGCAGTAGCGAGAACGGCACAAAGGACAGGCTATAGACAAAAATTCCGGCCGTGAGCCAGCGCATCACGCCTGCACTGGCCTCTGAAAATGCGGCATCCTGCCAGAAGGTCAGCGCTTCGCCGGCAAAGGCAAACAGCACCAGCACCACCGGAAACGAAAAGATGAGCAGGCTTTTCACGCCCTTGGCGTAGAGCGGCGCCACCGCGCCCGGTTCGATCGCATGCTGCGCCGAGAAGGAAGGAAACAACACCGAGACCCAGGCGCGGGGAAAGATCAATAACCGGATTACCATCTCGGCGATGGTGGCATAGAATCCAACCATCGCCACCGGCAGGAGCATGAACATCAGGACACTGTTGATCTGGTTCAAAGCAAGCATGGCCATACTTGACACCGCCATCCAGCCGCCCAGCGCAAACAACTGGCGGATCAGCCCGCGCTGAAACTGAATCCCGCGACGAAGCACCGGAACCGACCACAAACAGGCTCCAAAGTAGATCGCGCACTCCAGGGCTTTGCCTGCCAGCAACGCCACCACCGGCGCCAGCAGACTGTGCGAGACCAGGGCCACGGCCAGCGGACCGAGGAAGGTATAGATCTGCATTGGTAACCGGATGAAGTTGATCAGGCGGAATTCCTGATGCGCTTCCAGCACTCCAACCAGGCAGGCCGCCAGAACCAGGAAAGGTGTTCCCAATCCGGCGGCGATCAGGGTGTGAACCGCATCGGACTGGAGCGACACCGGAATCTTGCTCCAATGATGCACAATCGGGGAAATCAGCGGGAAGAAGATCGTCATCCCCACCAGCGCAAACCCGAGCATCATCGCCAGCGCCGTCCAGAAGATGCCGGGCAGTTCTTCATACCGCCGCGCCGCGAGGCGGGTGGCCATGAACTGGGTCGTGGCCCGGCCCAGTCCGAGGTCCAGTATCGAGAGATAGTTGATCACCGTCAGCAGGAACATGAAGGCGCCATAGATGTCCTCACCCATCCGGCCCCGCAACGGCGGTAACGCAAAAAACGCCACCGCCATCGGCGTGCAGAGCCCGAAGAGGTTCCACCCGGTGAACTTCAGCAGGCGCCCGGTGGAAGGTGGCGTATGGAGTTGGGGATCCTCAGTCACAGGCGACTCCCTTCCCGCAGATCGATCTAAAGCGCTTTAGATGCTCCTCGGCGATCCGGGCGATGCTGAAAGTCGTGACCACCGTCTCGCGCCCCGCCTTCCCCCACTCCGCCGCCAGGGCCGGATTTCCGACCAGGAAATCCAGTCCGGCAGTCCAGGCGTCGGCGTCGTTCGGAGGTGCCAAACGTCCTTCGCGCCCGTCGGTGATGATGGCCCGACAACCGCCAATATCCGAGGCCACGGTGGGCAGTCCCGTGGCCAGCGCTTCCAGCAAGGCCAGCGGAAGGGCTTCGCTTTCTGATGGAAAGACAAAGAAGTCCGAGGCCTGCAGGTATTCCTGCACGTTGCTGACGCTGCCGGCAAAAATGACCTCAGACTGCATCGCGTTACGTTCGACAGACTCACGCAGTTCTTTTTCGCATGACAGGAACTGCATCGCGCCGGATCCAATCAGGAGCAACTTGCAATCGGGATGTTTGATCCCCCACTCCTTCCAGACGCGCAGGAGGAATTCGAGACCCTTGCCGCGGTTGAGTTTGCCGGTGTAGGCAAAGAGCCGGCCTTCGGGGAGTCCGAGTTTTTGCCGCAGCGCCCGTTTGGCCTCCGCCGTCACCTGACTGAACCGAACCACATCGATGCCGTTGGGTATATCCACAATCTTCGCCAGAGGAACCCCGCAGGTTTCATACTCGTCGCGTATCACCGGGGCAATGCTCAGAAAGGCATCGGCCCTTTTCAGCAGAAGATTCCGAAGCCAGACCGGACCAATAAACACAATCTTTAGCAACCTGTTCACCCGACCGTCGGTCTTCTCCCAGATGAAGCCCCCCGACACCTCGCCGCGGGACTCGGAGCGGAGTACGCAACGCTTGCCAAGAAGGAGCGCGGCCTTGACTGCAACCAGTCCCAGCGTCCGGATACCGCAGACAAAAATCACGTCGTATTCCCTGCGCATCCGGACCAGCCGCCAGAACGAAGACCAGAGCATCAGGTATTTTCCCAGTCGCGGATAACCTGCAGGCGGCACCCGGTGGATCGGTACTTCATCCACCAACTCAAAGGCCGGCGACGTAGCCACCTTGTGTCCAGTGAGAACAAAGACCGGAACGCCAAGTCTATGGAACTCAGCACACAGGAGACGGGCATGAGCCTCGCCACCACCGACTACGGGATAATAGGAGTCGGTGAGAAGGCAAACCCGGGGAGCGGGGTGTTCAGTTTTCGGTGTTCGGTATTCGGTGTTCAAGTTAGCCAATAGTATGGCCATGGATTGAGTCGGGCAACAGAAAACAGAGGGAATTGGGTTGAAGATTTCGCTTGTTCCGGCCTGATAATGGGCTAGATTCACAGACATATCCGATGGCAAAACTCAGACCCAGTGGCGGCTACTGTGATCTCCGCAGTTTCCAGGCGGCCACGATCATCTATGACGCCACCTACTGGTTCTGCGAGCGCTACCTCGAACCCCGGTCACGCATGAGCGACCAGATGGTCCAGGCCGCGCGCAGTGGCCGCCAGAATATCGCCGAGGGCAGCCGCGCCGCCGCCACCACCTCGCAGACCGAACTCCGGCTCGTGAATGTCGCCCGTGCCAGCCTCGAGGAACTGCTGCTCGACTATGAGGACTATCTGCGGCACCGCCATCACCCGCGCTGGAAGCCCGATTCGCCCGAGGCCATGGCCGTCCGCCAGATTGGGCGAAATCGGCCTCCCGTGATCGATCCCATTGATCCGACCGATCAGTCGGATCAATCGGATCAATCCGATGAACAACGCTACGCTGTCTATAGCGCATGGCTCGACCACGAGAACCCTGCCATTCGTGCCAATGCCCTGATCTGCCTGATCCACCAGGCCAATACCCTGCTTGACCGGCAAATTGCGGCACTGGAAGCCCAGTTTATCGAGGGCGGCGGCTATAGCGAACAACTGGCCACAGCCCGCCTGGCTGAGCGCAATCGAAAGAAGACCGTTGATCGGTCGGATCGGACTGATCGGTCTGATCCGACAGATCAACGGGAGACCATTCCACCGTGCGCGCAGTGCGGCAAACCCATGGTGCTGCGCACGGCCCAGAAGGGCAAAAGCGCGGGAAAACAATTCTGGGGCTGTTCAGGCTACCCCGACTGCAAAGGCCTGGTGAACCTATGAGATCCGCCCGATCAGTCCAATCCGTCGGATGAAAAGCCCCTTCCCCGGCAAACAATACAAATGCTGGTGTTTAAGCCGCATCAACCGGTAGGGCGGATCGCCGGCTTTGACGGAACGGCCGCCGAACAGGCGATCACCGAAGGCCGTCTCGTAGCCGGCCTTTTCGGCGGCGCTCTCGCCGGGTTTGCTGGCGATGGCCCAGGGAAAACACATGTGGCGCACCGTGTCGGTTCCGAGTTTCGAGTTGAGTTGTTCGCGGGCGGTGGCGAGATCCTCCAGCATCGCGGCATCACGCTGGACTGGTGTTTCCTGACGCCCAGTGAAGTCTCCCGCCAGTTTGCGCAATACCTGCTCCCACTCCGGACGCTTGAAGAACTCCGCCCCGCCGTTCTCCCGGACATGGCGGGTGCAGGCTTCAAAAGCACCGGGATTATCATAGCGCAAGACTGTCGAATATCGGGATCGCTGGGTATAAAGAGGCGCACCCAGATCGGATGGGGCGAGATAACGCTCGCCGGAACCGGTGTCGAGCAGTGGATAGAGATGCGGGTGCCGGGTGAACCCCGGTTGAACAAACCCACCTATCACATCATCTGCAAACACCATCGTGTGGCGCAGGGTGTGCGCCTGAACGTCCACCGTACCGGAGGCATGCAATTTCTGCAACTCGCACCAGGCGGCAAAAGGGGTCGCGGAGTCGTCAACTCCCGCAGGTGCACCCTCAGGGGTTTCCAGGGTCGGACGCGGATTCGGCAATTCGGGAACCCGGGCCGGACTCACATAGGTAATCGCCTGGAGTCCGTGTTTTCGCAACAGGGGCGCCGCCACCGTCCACAAACTCGCCCAGGCATCATCAAAACAGAGCGCCACCGATTTCGGGCCGGGATGAACCCCTCGTCGGACCAAAGCGGCAATGGCCTCAGAGGTTACCGTACGATAACCGTTCTCAGCCAAATAGGCCAGATAGGGCTCCAGCCGCTCCGGTATCGCCTCATGGAAATGAAAGACCGGCAACCACCGCCCCACCCCGCCGCCAAACAAAAATGCCGGATAGCACCCGGTCGCCAGGTCCAGCACCCCGCGCCATGGTGTATTGCGTTCTGAAAATGGAATTCGGCCAGTCATATCTCAAGTTGCACTTAAACTAGCACAATCCCCATCTTCTATGGTACTTCAAACAACGTTGTCCTATGAACGGCTCACATCCATATCAATGGCTCACGACTGGCGATGCCTTTTACGGCACCCTCCTTGCGGATATCGGCAGAGCCCGTGAGTCCATCCGGCTTGAAATGTATATCTACATGGCCGGAGAACCGGGCGATACCATCCGCGCCGCCCTGCAAGCCGCCGCCCTGCGCGGTGTCCGCGTCAAGATCCTGCTTGATGCCTTTGGCTCCTATGAATTGCCCTCTGAATATTTCGCCGAACTCTCCGACGCCGGGGGACAGGTGCAATTCTTCAATCCACTGTCTCTCAACCGCATTGCCTTCCGCGACCACCGGAAACTCATGATCTGTGACGACCACACCGCCCTGGTAAGCGGCTTCAATATTTCGCTCCATGAACTTGGCGACGGTGTCACACGGGGCTGGCGCGACCTCGGTTTGCGTTTATCCGGCCCCGTGGCCCGCAACCTCGCCACGTCCTTCGACTCGATGTTCGCGATTGCCGATTTCAAACACCCACTTCTGGCCCGTCTCCCGTTGCGTCACCGGTTCCGCCGGGCTCTTCACAGACCGCATGACCTCACGATCCTGACGAGCGCTCCCGGCATGGGTAGTAACCTCTTCAAGAAGACGCTTCTTTACGACCTGAAGCACGCAAAGACCATTCGCATTATCTCCGCCTATTTCCTGCCATCCTACCGGATTCGCAGGGCCCTGACCTGGGCGGCCCGCAGACGGAGGGATGTCAAAATCATCACCGCTGGCCGAACCGATGTGCAAATGGCCCGTTTTGCCGGACGCGCGCTCTATGCCCGCCTACTGCGGGCCGGTATTCATATCTCGGAATACGAGGCCCAGATTCTCCACACCAAACTGATCATTGCCGACAACGTGGTCTACATCGGCTCAGCCAACCTCGACACGCGTAGCTTGAGCATCAACTATGAATTGCTGGTCCGGATTGAAAACAACCGCCTGGCACACGAGGCGCGCCAGATCTTCAATGACTACCTGCCGCACTGCCGGAATATCGAACGCCGCTCCTGGAGCCGGAGCCGCGGAGTCCTGGAGAAACTCATGGAGCGGGTTTCCCATTTCATCCTGGCCCGCCTGGACTTCCTCTTCGCCCGCCGCCAACTCGGGAAGTTGAGATAGATACGGTTCAATCGGAGAAGTTCTGATATAGTCCCCGTCAGCATAAGGAAACTGACTATGACTTTTACTGAATTAGGAATCTTGCCGGCATTGACGGAGGCACTGGCAAAAGAGAACATTACCCAGCCCATGCCCATCCAAACGGCGGCTATTCCTCTTTTACTTGCCGGCAAGAATGCCTACCTGAATTCCGAGACTGGCACGGGGAAAACGCTGGCCTACCTGCTCCCTCTCCTCTGCGGCATCAACCCGGCCATTCCCGAACTCCAGGCCATGATCCTGGCGCCAACCCATGAACTGGCGATCCAGATCCAGCGGGTGACCGTCGCCCTCACCCAGAATTCAGGACTACCCATCCGCACCATTCTCCTGATCGGAGGCACCGCCATCCCCCGCCAACTCGAGAAGTTGAAAAAGAAGCCGCACCTCGCCATCGGTTCGCCAGGACGGATCCGCGATTTGATCATTATGAAGAAACTGAAGCCCCTGACGGTGAAGAGCGTGGTGATTGACGAGGCCGACCGCCTCTTAACAGATGAGTCCCTGGTCTCCGTCCGCAATATTCTCTATTCCACTCCCCGCTCCCGCCAGGTGATCTTTGCCTCCGCCACCGAGCACGACAAAACTTCCGCCACCGCCAAGGTCCTCGCTCCCGACCTTGAAATGATCAGGGCTGGCGCCACCCCCGTGAACGCCAACATTGAACATCTCTATCTCGTCTGCGAGGAGCGTGATAAACCTGAGCTACTGCGCAAACTGATCCACGCCCTGAATCCCGAGCGGGCCATCGTCTTCGTGCATCGCAATGAGAAGGCCGAGGTCATCGCCGGAAAACTCGCCTTCCACAAACTGGCGGCCTCCGACCTTCACGGCGCCTACGACAAGAGCGAACGGAAGAAAGCCATGGACGATTTCCGGAGCGCAAAGACCCGGATCTTAATTGCCTCGGATATTGCCGCCCGCGGTCTGGACATCGCAGGGATCACCCATATCTTCAACGTGGATGTCCCCAGCGAGAGCAAGGCGTACCTGCACCGCGTCGGCCGCACCGCCCGCGCAGGCGCCAAGGGCCATGCCATTTCCCTGATGACCGAGGATGAATTACGCCTGGTGACCCGCTATCAAAGCGAACTCGGCATCACGCTCGATCGGGTCATTCTCAGGGAAGGCGAAGTGCTGGTCGTGTCGTAACTAGCCCGCGAGTTCCTCGTACTTCCTCTCCATCTTCTCCAGACAGCGTTGCATGTCGAATTCCTTGATCCTCGCAAGAGCATTCAGGCGCAAACGGCGAGCAAGAGCGGGATCGGCAAGAACCTTGAGTGTCAAGTGGGACAGGGCCTCAATATCGCCGGGCGCGAACAGGAGGGCATCCTCGCCATCACGCAGGATTTCACCCTGCCCATCCGCCGTGGAGGCCACGCAGACATTTCCAACGGCCATGCCCTCAAACAGAGTGCTTGGCGTGCCTTCCTGATGGCTGGGAAAGAGGTGGAGGTCGAAGCATTGGATCACCTTGACGACATCCGAGCGGTAGCCCATGAAGGTGATCCGGTCGGTGAGTCCATTCTCATTCACCCACTGGCGCAGGGTCTCCTCGTAACGGCCATTACCCAGGACCCAGAGATACACATCAGCCCGCTCCTTGAGAATCAACTGGAGCGCCTTGAAGGCATCGAAGTGACCCTTATGACTTTCCAGCCTCCCCACCACGCCAAGAATTATATCTTCCGGCTTGCGACCCTGCTCCTGCCGGAACGCCTGAATCCACTCCGGGTCCGCCTTGTGGATCTGTTCCAGAGGAATTCCGCTGTACATCGTCTCCACCTTTGCCGCAGGGATGTACCGCTTTTCAATCGTGAACTGGCGGGTTGATTCAGAGACGGCGTAGGCATGACTGGTGAAGTGGCCCAGCACCCATTCCACCGGACGCTGGAACGCGGGCACGGTTCCATAATTGCAGTGTTCGTGAACAATGACCGGTTTGTGTAACAGGATACCGGCGATACGCCCCCAGGTGCAGGCGCCATACCCGTGGGCATGGATGATGTCGATCTTCTCGCGCCGCACCAGACCGATCAATTTGAAGAGGTTGCGGGGATCCATCTTGCCATACCCGAGGTAGAGCGGGGCAATACCGGCCGCCTTCAGACGCTGATCGGCCAGTTCACTCGGGCCTTTCCGGCTGCACAACAGAACCCGGAACCGGTTCTTGTCAAAAGCGGGAATCCAGAGTTCGAATAACCGCGACACCCCGTGAAACGATACCTGCTTGTCACCGAAGTGCTCGCAAAGATGGAGAATGGTAATCAGACTCATTTCTCTTGTTGCCGTATGCTGGAATCGCTATCGTTAAACCGTTCAGGAACAGAAAAGTGGAATAAACTATTGCGGTCTTATACCAATGAAGTGTTTGTTTGTCTATAAAACGGCCTCGCTCGACATCACCGATCCCATGGGGATCATGTGCCTGATCGCCAACGTCAAGAAGCACGGACACGAGTCGGACCTGTTCCTGACCAACCTGGAACCCAACCTCTTCAAGGCAGTCGCCGACTATAAACCCGATGTCATCGGTTTCTCGGTCACCAGCGGTTCCGAGCCCTACTATCTGGAGTTGATCCGGCGGCTGCGCAAGCACGCCCCGTTCATCTCGATCCTCGGCGGTCCGCACCCCACTTTTTTCCCTGAAATTATTGATGAACCCGAAGTGGATATCATCTGCCGCGGCGAAGGCGATGACGCCATTGTCAACCTGTTGAACAAACTTCAGGCGGGGGAGGATTATTCAACCATCCCGAATCTCTGGGTGAAGAAGGATGGCCAGGTTGTCAAAAATCCGATTGTCCCCCTGATTCACGACCTGGACTCCCTTCCCTTTCCTGACCGCGGCTCCTTCCTGAAGTATTACGCCTACGCCCACAGTAGTGTGAAACATTTCCTGGCGGGCCGGGGTTGCCCTTATGACTGCACTTACTGTTTCAACCGCAAGTTGAAGAAGATGTACCGCGAGGAAGCCGGCGAAACCCAGTACTGCCGCCTGCGCAGTGTGGAAAACGTGGTCCGGGAGTTGGAGGACGTCCGCAAGAACTTCCCCCTCAAAATCGTCTATTTCCACGATGACCTGTTCATTATGAACCGGGTGTGGCTCAAGGAATTCGCCGAGGTGTACAGCCAGCGCGTGGGCCTGCCCATGATCTGTTATGTCCGCGCCAACCTGGTGAACGAGGATGTCGTCAAAGCGCTCAAGAAGGCCAACTGTGTCACCATTGCCATGGGCGTCGAAAGCGGAAACGAGGAACTTCGGAAACTGGTCCTGAAACGCGATATGACCAACGCCAAGATCATCGAGGCGGCGGATCTGTTCCATAAATACGGTATCTCGATTATGACCCAGAACATGGTCGGCCTGCCGGATGAGACCATTGAGAACGCCTATGAGACCATCCAAGTCAACACGCGGGTAAAGCCCGCCTATGCCTGGGCCTCAATCTTCCAACCCTATCCCCGCACGGAACTTTACCACTACTGCATTGAGAAGGGGTATCTCAACCCGTCGCACAAACAGCACGCCTCCTATCAGGTGGAATCGCCGATCAACAAAGGACAAACCAAACGTGAGTTCGAGAACCTGCACAAGTTCTTCTCCCTGTGCATCGAGTTCCCGTCCCTGATCCCATTCTCACACCGCCTGATCAAGTGGCCGGGCAATTTCATTTTCAATCTGATTTATCGCGGCTTCAAGGGCTACACCCACATTTTCCGCCTGAAAATGAGCAGCGGCGAAATCGGCTTCTTCGTTTACCTGTGGGGCATCATGCTCTATAAAATCCGAACCAAACTCGGGCGAACCTATTAGCCCTCCCCTCATGGATTCAACAGATGAACTGTGGGACGCGGAACGCGCGGAGATGGTCGAGACTCTTCGCGATTATGATATCCGCGATGAACGTCTGTTATCCGTGATGGGGCGGATCCCCCGACACCTCTTCATTCCCGAAGCCTATCGTTCCCATGAAACGGCCTATGCAGACCATCCCTGCCCGATTGGCGACCGCCAAACCATCTCCCAACCCTATATTGTGGCCTACATGACCGAGAAACTTGGAATCAAACCCGGCGACAAGGTGCTGGAGATCGGTACCGGATCCGGCTATCAGGCCGCCGTTCTGGCAGGCTTGGGAGCCCGTGTCTATTCCGTGGAAATCCTGTCCTCACTCGTGAACCATGCTCAGGTCATACTGAGTGGGCCGGAGTATTCCAATCTCGTGAATTGTCGACGAAGCAACGGTTATGAGGGATGGCCCGAGGAGGCCCCGTTCGATGCCGTGATCGTAACCTGCGGGCCGGAAACTGTTCCCAAGACTCTGGTTGACCAACTCCGGGAAGGCGGCCTCATGATCGTTCCGGCGGGTTCCTCCTCACGCCAACGCCTGGTCATAGTCAGAAAAAATGATGGCACGATCAAAACAACCCGGGATTTGGCCGTGATGTTCGTCCCCATGGTGCATTCCTCTTCCTCGTAGCCGCGCCTGATAAGGCGTGGGGATAACCCCGTCCAACCTGCGGAGGCCACTCATTTCAGTTCCTGTATCAGGAACACGTTTTTCAACAACAGTTTTTGCATCATGTTGTTAATCAATATGATACAGCGTAATTTTATGTTCCTGATTTTGCTCCATGGCCACCATTGAGGTATCTTTCCCCTCAAATGACGGGAAAGACTCTTCATTCTGAATCACAACGGGCGTTGACAAACTGGTTGAGGGCGAACCGGGAGGCGCGTCATGTGACTATGCGCACGGTGGCGGGACAACTCGGGGTGTCGCACTCGTGGGTAGCCAAAACTGAAAATGGCGAACGTCGCCTGGATATGAATGAATTTGTCGATCTCTGTTTTGCCCTTGGATTGGATCCCCATCAGGGGTTGAATCTGATCATCACCAGCAAGTCGGCCTACGCCAATGCCAGTTACGCCGATTTAAAGGCGGCCGAGCAGGCGCCCCGGTTCAGACCCAAAGGCAAGTAAGACTCACCCCTGCCCTGCCGCATCGGCCTTCAAGTCATACCCCGCCGATCCCGTACAGCGAACGCTCATCAGATCGCCCGGTTTCATATCGGAGGCCAGACCGCGCACGAACGTCATCCCATCCACGTCCGGAGCCTGGCCCCGCGAACGGGCGAACCACAGTCCATTCTTCGCCGGACGCAAAAGCAGCACTTCATCCAACTGGCCCCGACGGGCTTTGGCTTTGCGGAAGGCAATCGCCTGCTGAACCTCCATCAGTCGATTTCGACGCCGCTGTCCGGTTTTCGACGAAACCGGACTTGGCATTGTGGCCGCCGCCGTCGTCTCCTCGGGCGAATACGCGAACACGCCCAGGTGGTCAAACTCGGTTTCTTGGACAAACCGAACCAGTTCGTTAAACTGCGCCACCGTCTCACCCGGAAACCCGACGAGACACGTTGTCCGTAATACAACACCGGGAAGTCTGGCCCTGGCAAGTTCGGGAAATTTCAGAACGGCCTCACGCCCGCCGGGTCGGCGCATGGCGCTCAAGATCGCTCCATGGGCGTGCTGGATGGGAATATCAAGATAACGGCACACCTGCGACACCTCGCCCATGGCCTCCAACAACGCGTCGGTCAGATAGGCGGGGTGCCCGTAAAGCAACCGTATCCAGAACCGACCGCCCAGTTTCCCGAGTTGCCGTAGCAAGGCCGGCAAATCGGATCCATCCTTCAAGTCATGACCGAAACGCGTGGTATCCTGCGAAATCAGGTTCAGTTCGCGGATACCGCGTCCCAGCAGGGATTCCGCCTCACGGACAATGTCATCGATCCTCCTGGACCGGTAGCGTCCGCGAATTCCCGGGATGGCGCAGAAGGCACACCGGTGGTTGCATCCCTCGGCGATTTTTACGTAGGCAAAGGGACCCCCGGTGAGAATGATGCGCGACGGCAACGGACTGAACACTTTCCGCGACACTGCCGAGACGTTCAGGATGCCGCGCTCCCCTTTCTCCAGTCGCCTGACGATGCGCCCGATCTCGGGCAGTTGATCAAGCCCGATGAAGGCATCCACCTCGGGAATGGCACGTTGAAGTTCGCCTTTATAACGC
>Ga0194060_10000378_pt1 | contig 32702 bp, 19 predicted proteins | sample SepL225m_MetaG_FD_163427 | JGI IMG/M metagenome (GOLD analysis project Ga0194060, IMG submission 163427) | Anoxic zone freshwater microbial communities from boreal shield lake in IISD Experimental Lakes Area, Ontario, Canada - Sep2016-L222-5m | ecosystem: Environmental > Aquatic > Freshwater >...
CCAGTGACACCGGGGCCCCGTTCCCATTGCTCGCGACCCCCACCGGCGAACCCAATATTCCCCTGAAACTATTTGTATCCACGCGGTTGGTCACATACTGCATGCCAGTCGGGATCAGATCCGTCACCACCAGATTGCTAATCGTGCCCTCGGGCAGCGTCACCGCCAGCCGGTACGTCACCGTCTCGCCGATCTGCACGTTCTCGCCCGTCGCATCCGCCGTGCTGTTCGTCTCGCTCTTCCCGTGGAAGGTCTTCAAGATCGCCACATCCGGCGTGGTCAGCGTGAGCGTGGTGGGCGACGTGGTCGTCGAACGAGAAGGGATTCCTGAGGGCGGAGAACCCTTGATCGTATCGGAGGCCAGAAGCTCCACGGAATTCGTGACTGCCTGGTTCGGGGCTACCCCTTGGGCGAGGCGTACTGTGAACCGGTTGGTCACGACGGTGTTGGTCGGAAGCGCCGTCTCTCCGGGCGTACTGGAGAACCGGTACTCGAGGTTCGCGCCCACAACATTGGTGGCGAGCAACCACCCCGTTTCCGGGGTTTCCATCACCACCGACGAGGGATCAAAACAAGCCACCGGCAACTTGTCCAAGACCACCACATCGTAGGCAGAGGCACGGGCGGAGGCCGAATTGGTGACGAACAGAGTGACCGCCACCACATCGCCGGCGTCCGCGCCGGACACGGGGGACAAGGCATGGCCAATTTTCACATCGGGCTCGGCTATAGTGTAGGCGGGCGAGTTGGTCGTGTTCGTGTTGAAGCCATCGGCGACCGTGACCACATTACTCCAGCTTGTCTGGGTCGTACTCTTCCCCTTGTTGTTGATCGCATCGTCAACCACCACGCACTCGAGGGTCAGGTCAAAATAATCATTGGCGGCGTTCAAATCCGGCGTATTGGTCAGGGCGGCAATTGTGAAGCGCACGGTCTGCCCGGCTCCATCGGTGGTGAGCGAGGAATCCGGAGTGCTGTCCGGATCCGTGATGGTCAGTCCAGCTCCGGCATTGGTGGAGAACACAGGCCCCCCGTCGGGAATGGTGAAGGCGTACCCCTTGCCTGGATAGGTGAGCGAAACGTCGGGATTCGGCCCAACCCAATCCAACCCGGGCGGAAAGTGATCCGTGATCTGGAGATTTGTGCTAACGCCGTTGGGCACATCCACCCGGACGGTGTAGAGGATCCGTTCGCCAATGGTCAGGTCGGGAGAGACAGTATTCGCTTCCGACGACGCCCCCTCGGTCTTACGGATACCCGTCAGCGGCATGGCCAGAACGCCCGCGCTGGCTATGGCCGTGTAATCGTTCAGCAAACCCACCCCATCCGACCCGTTGCGCTCATTCCCGTTCATGCCGGGCATCGAGGTGTAATGAATGGTCGCCACATTGGAGATCGTTGAACCGACGAGCTGGTTCATGACCTTCGCCTTGACGATGATGATCACAGAGCCGCCCGGGGCCACGGAACCGAGAGCCGGAATGTCGTTGGAGGAGGCGGTGAAGGTGATGCCGTTGATTATCCCCGATGACACCTGGGTAACCCCGTCAAAGGTCATGCCATCGGGTAGGGTATTGGTGAAGGCGATATCAAAGGCATTGGCACTCCCCGTCTGGGTAATGACGTTGGTGAAGGTGACCTCATCGCCCGCCTGAATATTATTGGTATCGGAGATCATGCTCAATCCCAGCTCAGGTTCAATGACATTGACATAGTTGGTCACGTTTGGCGGCGCATTAGTCATCCCCACCACGGTAAAGTCAGGAACCACGATGTTCGTGATCGCCACGCCGTCTATATTGGCCTCCGCATTCAGGACCGTGACGGGCACATCGATCGCGAACGACGCCAGGCTGCTGGCATCGAGGACGACCGGAAGCAAGTGGAACACCCCGGCACCAGAGTCATAGGTGTAGCTCGTAACTCCGACCCCTGCAAAATTCTTCGGGGTTCCGAAACTAAAGTTCACCTCGTGGCTCTGCGTCAGGACCACATTGCTAAAGGAGGCGCCAAAGAATCTGGCATCGATGTGAAACAGCAGCGGCTCACCGATCCGGGCATTGAGTTCGTTCACCCCGGACGAACTGCCATCGTCATAGCGCACCGTCTTGGTGATTTCGAACCCGGCCCCTGACATCTGGCACTGATCAAAGGCGTAGTAGGCCTTCCCCGCTGCCACGGCTTGCACGACGGCACCGGTCAGGGTGTTGGCCAGCGGGGCCACCCCGAGTGTATTGGTGGCCGCGTAAGTGTAAGACGCATCCGGAGTGACCGGCGACACGCCAACCACCTCAGCCAGGATTGACAAGGAACCCTGGCCCTGCGCCACCTTCGCCTGGAAGCCCAGAGTGACGATGTCGTTCAACGTGTCGAGGGCGAACCCGGGTAAATCGATCAAAACGTTGGTGCTACCCTTCATCTCCATCAGGAGAGTACCCGAACCGTGCTGGGTGATCTGGGTCGAGACGCAAACCAGATCCGTCCAACCCGCCCCCAATTGAAGCCGGACCTGCATATTGGTGGTGTATCCGGCATCCGCCCCGTTCACCACATCAACCGTGAAGCCCACCGTCTGGTTGTTCGTCAAAACGATGCTCTGGGGCGTGAGCCGGATATCCGGGTCGGGACGGGAGGGAATCGCGCTCGCGGATTGGTTCTTCGTCACCGGCTGAATTTCAACACACAGGTTACTGTAGGTCACGAATACCGGCGCAGTCACCTGGGACGACACAACCGGCTCCGGATCCACATACCCCCAGTCGAGGGGATTCGCCAACGCATCCATCCCCGATCCGTCGTTGATGAGGTGCAGGGTAACGAGACACCCCTCTCCATTGCCCATATCCAAGTTCGAGGCACCATCATCGGCATCATCCGAAAGATCCGTAACCCCGCTACTCACGGTCGTCGAGAAATCAATCACAGCCACCTTGCCGGCGGGCGAACCCAGAAGGGTCACCACAGGCGTTCCATTGAACTCGCCGGTGACGGAGGCCTCGCTGGTGAACACGAAACCTGCCGGGGCGGTATTCGAGACTATGATTCCACGCGCGGTGGCACCCTGATTGGTCACCACCACCGTGCGCGTACCCCCCCAGGTCATGAGCGACAACGCACTGCCGTCGCCAATGTCGACCAGCGGAATGGAAATGCATCGCTTGGTGCCCGGCGTGCTCAGACAAAGGTTATCCGGATCACACCCGTAATAGACCGTCGCATTGTTATCGATATAGTTGCAGGACAGCACCAAACCGGTCACGGTGATCGAGATCCCGGCCATGGCGGGCGTATACGGGGGAGCCCCCCCCACCAATCCCATCAGCGTGCTGTTACTCCATACCAACCGTTGTCCGCTGATGGCGTCCGGAGCGACTGAGGCGCCCAGATAATTCACATGGGCGGGCAGTGTATCCTCCAGCCGCATCGCCGGGACATACACCGTCGAGGACCCCGAGTGGTCCACGGTGAGGGTGTAGACGTTGGTCCGGTTGTAATCCACCACGGTGTTCAAGGCCGCCACGCCCATGGTGAGTATGGGAATATCCAACCCCTGAATTGCCGCCACAGGATCGACGGAGACAAGCGTTCCGTCAATGCTCCGGTACGTGGCCGAGGAGGAATACCGCCGGTCACTGGTGTTGGCCCCGCAAGCCGCAAGGGTCTGAAACAGGATCGTAACCTGCCCATTCGCCGCCACCCCCGAGAAGGTGGAAATCTGGGCTGAAGTCCAGACCAAGGTGCTTCCGGAACTGCCGGAGGGATCCGCGACATTATTGGTCACCCCGTTTGTCACAAAACGACTGCTCCCCAGCACATAGGTCATGCCGGCAGGAAGCACCTCGGTGATGCGCACATCGTAGTCACGGGTCTGGCCACTGTTCAACACCGAGATCTGCACCTCGTTGCTCTGGCACAATTTGGCATTAGCCCCGAAGGCGGTCCGGGCGATCAGCGCGCCCAGATTCGACTCGAAGGTCGCGTTGGGGGAACTCGCCGACTGGCAGACCGAGGTGTTGCAGCCGTGGGTCACCGCAGCATGAACCGCCGTCTGGCTGAATCCTGAAATGCCATTCGTCACCAGGATCTCAAACTGACCCAGCGGCCGCAGGTCATCCGCATACTTATCGCCATCCACATCCACCAGGTTCCCGGGATTGGTGGCATACTGCAGACTCCACACCACGCTGGTTGTGGTCACCAAGGAAGGCCTGACCGAGGCCGACAGAAAAACCACATTGGTGGGAATGATTAACTGCGGCGTGACATTGTAGGCGCTCCCCGCCCCGGTGTTCAGGAAGCTCAGCCGAACCACATACTGGGTGTCGGTGAGGAAGGTCACCTCAGGCTGGATGGCTGCCACCAGATTGCCCGCAGGAGCCACGGTGGGCACGGCATTGGTCACGGACAGTGCAGTCAATTGCCGCTCCGTATACCCTCTGGTGGTGCGGGTGTTGTACTCCACCCTGGCAACCTGCTTTTCAAGAGCCGAACGAGAACAGGCGCCACGGAGGATGTAGGTGATGGATCCTGCGCCATTGGGATCGAGGTCACCGATAGACCACACCAACTGGGTGGAGGTTACCACCGGGTTGAACCCGTTGGTCGTGGCGCCCCCCAGCACAACCATATTGGCGAATGTTGTGGAGTTCGTCTCATAGGTGATCTTGGAATCGTGATCATTATCAGCATCCAAGTCCAGAATGACGCGCACATCATATGCGGCAAAAACCGCGTTGGAACCAGACTGCACCCCGGGACTGGACAACTGCGCCAGGTCAATGCGTCCCGTAGCGATCCCGCAGGCTTCAAGATATTGAATTGCGTTCAGGGAGATCGTCATGGCGCTGGCACCCACATTCCAGTACGTGGTGGCCCATGCCGATCCACAGCCGGGAACATTCAGCACGGATTCCTCCGCCACGCGCCCAGACTCGATCGTCTGCACTCCCCAAGTGATAACCAGATTTGTCACCACGGAAAAATTCGTATAGGGGCTGTTCGTCAGTCCGGTAAGGTTGATCAGCAAACTGGACGCATTGGTTGACACCTCGCAGTAAGAGGTCAAATTGGATCCGTTGACCGTGACCGTGACATCGTTGGTGCTGGAGAGGTCGCCCGCCGCACCGCCCAGATCGGAGCTAAAGGTCACATTCGACCACCCCGGCAGGGTACCGTTGAAATTGGAAAAAATATGGGTCACAAAAACCGTCTGGCCCACTTCCACCAGGTTGGTCGGGGTCGGCTTGATGCTTGTGTACGAACAGCCGCCGGGACCACCCCCCCCGGGCGGGGGACAATCGACTCCGGCATACAGGTAGGTCTGATACGCCTCCCCGCTGCCCGTCACCGGGATCACACATCCAAGGCAGTTCGTGACATTGGCCGAGGTAATGGTGTTGTTGATATAGCTCCGGATACCGGCCCCCGAGCAGGGATCCGTAATGGCCAGGTCAACCTTGGCGGTATACACACCGCTCCCCGTCAACCCCGAATTCGTCCACACCACACTCGCCCCGGTTGCATAGCCACCCTCTGACATATTGGTCGGCGTCAGGTTGCTGCTCGCGCTGAAGGTATTTGTCAGGGCGATGATTTCGGACCCTGCAAAATTGTTGTAGGTCAAACGAGCTTCGACATGAATGAGCCCGTTCGTCTCAGCCGTCTGGGAGGTTGGAACGGACAGCGCTACCGAGGCGGACGGGGATTGGACCACCTGCATCGCGGTGTAGAGAGTCGGGGGACCATAGGAACGATCCGTGGCGTCATGGTAGGTAAACGTGAAATAGGCAGTTTGCAGATTGGTGAAGATCGGGCAAGTTCCACCGGGAACGATATGAATGGTGAGATTCGTGCTTCCGCCGGGAGCAATATCCCCTGCATGAATCGCTCCACCGGCATCCACCTCGTCACCCGACAATGTCCAGCCCGTGGGCATGTTGGTGTTGATGACCACGGAATACGCCGTGCCCACCGCCTCACCTACCCCATTGGTGATATGAAGCACGAGGTTGGTTCCCCCACAGTAAGGCACCGAAATCGGGGAAACCGGAGTGATCCAACCGCGCAATTGCGGCACCCGGTCAATCAGGGTAAGCCCCGCAGTAACCGTTTCGCCTTTATCTACACTGTCTTCGCAAATCGAATTGGTGGAACACCCCCACCGGGCATCGGCCTTGTTTGACAAGTCAGAGACTGACTCAACACGCCCCGTCACCGCCACGGTCACCGACTGGTCCGGCGGGAGGTCCGCCAGGAGCGGAATCTTCGTCCCATCCCAAGTGAGCACCCGGGTCGTGTTGGAGAGCGTGATGCTGGCCGGCTCCACGCTGCAATTGGTGAGACTGAACCCGGAGGACAGGCGATCCGTAATGACAACATTTTTCGCGTTTCCGATTCCCACATTCTTGACCGTGATTTCCCATCCCACTAGGTCATACCGGCCGGCCGACTGGGTCAGCGGCGTCTTGGAAATGGTCAAATCCCCGGAGTTCAACGTAACTGGCGCAGTGGCGGAATTGAACAAGTTCGATCCGTTGGGAGGTTGTTGGTATCCCGCGTTGGCGGAAAATTGTCCAGTTGCGGCGGAACAACTCCCCACCGCCTTGTACCGGATTGTGATCCCGTCATTGGGCTGCAAGCCCGTCGGCAAGTCACCTTCGCCGGGATCCGGCGTGTTCTGCTTGTCCCAGTCTGCCGACGTGCCGGTATCCGCATTGGCCGCAGGGAAACGGGTAATGGATCCGGATACCGGCGACAACTCGGCCGGCGTAGAGAAAAACACGGTGGAGTTACCGTATGACATGGCGTCCACCACGGCTAGGGTATTATCGATCAGCGCAACCCCATCGCCATAGTCATTCAGGCCGTTTCCGATCTGGCCGTCGTACACCTGAAAGACTTGTCCCGTATAGTGGGAATGCGCTGAGTAGAAGCACTGGGTACTTCCCGCCACGATCACAAACTCACCCGGAGCTATCGTCATATCGGGAAGCGCATCTTCCTTGCCGGGATTGGCGTCTTTCAGCTTCCAACCGGAAAGGGATTGGCTGTTGGTGGTGGGGTTGAACAACTCAACCCACTGATACCCCTCCTTGTTGTTCTGCGAGGTGGCGGTGTCATTGTAGTACACCTCCGTAATCAGGATGTGATTGACTTTGGAGGGCGTAACAAGTCCGGAAAAATTCCAGATCAGATTCTGGCCACTAATCGTGCTGGGCTCTGCGGCCGTATTGGTTAGGGTCGTTCCGCCGGGAAGTTCAACCACCGTCTCGCCGGGAACATACGACAAGTTGGCCGGCAAGGTGTTAGTGACACAGAGCCCCCCCAACACCCCGCCCGTATTCGTGAGCGTATTCGTAAGGGACAGGGTGTCGCAAATAGAGGCCGTTGATAGCCCTCTCAGCGAAAAATTAATTGTCGCCCGCACCGGTATGGTCAGGCCAAGAAAGCAACAAAGGACGCTACAGAATAGTATCCCCCCGCTACTGGGATAATTCTTCATCGTTTCCCTCTCAGTCATAAAATAATTCTCAAAATTGAAAGGCGCTGAATTGATCAAATACTCGCACGCATTGCGAGCAATTTATATTATTTCTGAACTGCACAATGCAATGGCGCTTAACGCGCTTCATAGACGCCAGTCACGCGCTCAACGAACGGCTGATGCCCAACGGCCAACGTTTCAGTCCAGGCAGCCTGCTGTTTCACCCCCCGTCTCTGAATGGCCTCCTCGATCCCCTGCTCCTGAAGCAACCGGTATTCCGCCAGCTTGATACACCCGCCAGACGATAATGTTCAATGTTATCTGTGTTTCGCAACTAGCACACCAGTTTCTCTTCAAGATGTCGCCAGGGCCGCCGGGGTACTTTGGTCTACCGTCTGCCGCATCCTCACCGGCAGGGCGGCCAGAGATCGGATCTGTCCCGCTCCCGGATTCAGGATCCCTGCTCAATCTCAGGGCAAGTAAGATGTGAAGCGCAAGACGTGAGATGCAAGACTCTTAACGTCTTACGTTTAACACCTCACGTCTCACGAACCTTAGAGGGCGGATGGGTGCAGGTAATCTGAAGCGGTCCGCCACCCTTGAACACCTCGATTTGTGCACTTGTTCCTCGGCGTTCTCTTTGGCACAGTCTGCCCCATTCGAATGAAGTCACAACGAATACCTTTTGCGGCGGGGCATAGATCCAGGATACAGACGCCCCTCAAGCCGGTCCTGAGTCACCGAAAGGATCTCATTCGGCTCAACACAAGTTCCCTCCGCAAGAAGGCCTTGCAGGCACACCATAAGGCGGAGCAGGCGCTCAGCAAACTCAAGAACCAACTCAAGCGCTATCACGAACAGGATGTCCCCGGCTTCCGTTCCTGGGTTCACCGAACTTTTGGTCATCTGCTCACGCGCCAAAGAGAACTGCAACAGGCCATCGAGGAAAAGCGGACGTTCATTTACGAGATTGAGGCCATGGCAAAGCGCTACCGCCTATCCGACCTAGCCGCCTACCGAAAAGTCTTGTGGCGCCATTCCCACCCCGACGAGGCGCAGGAGGAGGATCGGCAATTCGAGGAGAACGAACTTAAACGACAGCAGGCCCACGCCAGAGGTAAGCAGCCTGATAACAGTTTCGATGAGAATCAGGAACTGGACAATATCTTTGGCGACGACGAGTTCGATGACATTCCTGACGGTGAGTGGGGCAGCTTCAATGATTTTTTCGAGACCATGACAGGGATTCGTCTAGCAAAGCACGATTCGAACCGCCCACATCCGGACCAGAAATCGGTCAAGGAGCTCTACCGCAGCATTGTCCGCCTGCTACACCCTGATCATCACGGCCAGATGACAGATGTCCGCAAGGCACTTTGGCACGAAGCGCAGGAAGCCTACCGTCGTCACGACCTGAACGCCCTTCACAGTATTCTCGCACGGTGTGATGCGGGCGAGGCGGGTTTAGGTGACCACAGTCCCGTGTCCCTGATACGTCGCCTGACCCAGCAGCTCAGGACGGCTGCCCAAACCACCAGGCATGAGATGCGGGACATGCGACGGGATGTGGCTTGGGACTACGAAACTCGAATCAATAACCCTAATTTTGTGCGGAGCGTTAAAGTCGATTTAGAGGACATGGTAAGCAGTCTCCTATGGAACCTTAACGAAATCGAACGGGAATTGGCACGCCTCGATCGCCTGGCCAGCCGGCAGGGAAAGCACCCCGTACGCGCGAACAGACAGGACGGGTGGTTCTGACACGCATGAGTGATCAGTAATTCGGGTGGTGGAGGATATGGGAGTCGAACCCACGACCTCTTGAATGCCATTCAAGCGCTCTACCAAACTGAGCTAATCCCCCGTCAAACATTTAGCGGGTCGAAAACGGGGCGCAATACTGCCGACTTGTCCGTACATTGTCAACCTTTCGCCGTTATTTTTTCAAATTGTCCACCAACTCCCGGGCAAATCGCGGAATGCCAGGGTCACGGGCACCGATGCACAACACCACATCACCCTCATTGGCTTGGCCCACCATTTCGCTCATCAGGGCATCATAATCCGTAATCCAAGTCACCGGCACCCCGCGTTCACGCAGTCTGGCCGCCAGCCTGTCAGACTCCATCGTCTCGCTGACCGTCCCGCCGGCATAGTATACCGGCATCAGGAATAGCCGGTCATCCTGACGGCACACGTCTGTAAACATCGCCACCAGATCATCAAACATCAGGGACAATGGCTTGAACCCATGCGGTCGCCAGAAGGCCAGAACCCGCCGATAAAAAGGGGATACCGCCCGCCAGGCAGCCGCGATCTTCGCCGGATTATGGGCATATTCATCCAACACCGTCACGCCACCCGCCTCGCCAATTTTTTCAAGGCGGCGCTGAATCCCTTTAAACCTGCCCAAGGCGTCCCGTATGGGTTTGAGTTCAAATCCCATCCTTCGGCAGAGCACCGTCGCCTGAAGGGCATTTTCGGCATTATGGGCGCCCAGCATGGGAAGCTCAAACTCCACACCGTCATAGGTATAACGAGATCCCTCCTTGCCGAGAGTGGGCATCAGCCCTTGCCACGGCATACCAGAATCCCAACCGGCGATGCACTCACGCCTAACCTGACGCCTGAATCGCGTGAACAGGGCTGCCGTCTCGTCCAAGCCGAAATGATCTGCGGACATGTTGGTGATCAAACCCCACTCGGGGGTGAAACGCAGCAGTGACCGGTCGCTTTCATCAACTTCAATAACACAGACCCCGGAGCGACCGGTGCGGACATTCCCAATACGATGGGCATCCGCCCAATTGACCAGAGCTCCGCCGTTCACCACCGTCGGGTCGGCGCCCAACTGCTCAAGCAACCACCCAACCATACCTGTCACCGTCGTTTTCCCCGACGTACCAGCAATCGCCACGGTTTCTTTTCCCGCAACCAGTTCCGCCAGCATCTCCGCGCGATGACGGATAGGGATACCCATGCGTTGAGCGGCGACCATGTCGGGATTATCATTTTCAATCGCCGTACTGACTACCACCGCACCGGTATCCGCCTGCACACCCTGCCCATCCTGTGAATAGAGGCGGATCCCAGCTTCCCTCAACTTGCGAATAACGTCAAGATCCTGCCCCTGATCCTGATAACGGTCAGAACCGCTTACGGTCCAGCCCCCTCCTTGGAGCGCCTGTGCCAGGGCATTCATCCCCACGCCGGCAACCCCAACCAGATGACAGGATTTCGTCATGTCAGCAGTCATGTCAAATTCCCTTCGTTTCCGGAAAAAGGTAATCCATAAAATGGCGGACAACACTATCGCCTTCGGGCGGAGAAATCGCCAGGTCGGGGCTCAGTTCAATCAACCAGAAACGCCCGGTTTTCTCGTCCACCAGAAAATCAATACCAATCACTGGAACCCCCAGCGTCTTGGCCGCACGCCCGGCCAGATTCACCAGCCTCCTATCCACAGTCTTGGTGACGACATCCACACTCCCTCCGGTGTGATAATTCGAGGTGAGGCGAACCTGAACATCACAACCGGCGGCTGGGACCGTGTCCCACGTCAACCCCCTCGCCTTCAGATTCCGGCCCGTCTCGGCGTCCAACGGAATAACATGGCTGGGATCTGTCCTTTTTTCGATCTTGTTTTGGGCTCGAATCAGTTGTCGAATTGAATCATGGCCATTACCTGTCACCCGGGCAGGTCGGCGTCGTATAGCCGCCACATACCTGTAATTCACGAATATCAGCCGGTAATCCTCCCCGCCGACATACTGCTCAAGGATAATATCATCCTCAAACCGTCGGGCAAATCGGATGGCCTTCTGAAGTTCCGCGAGCGTACGAATCGCCACTGAGACACCCCTCCCGCCCCACTGGGTGCAGGGCTTTACGACAATCGACTGGTGCCGACGTAAAAACCTTTTTGCCGCCTCGATCTCCGTATAAGGCTCCTGGGCGGGAACGGGAAACCCCTGGGATTTCAGAAACACATTGGCCAGGTGCTTGTTCTGCGTCATGTGGAACGTCACGGCCCCCACGGCATCCGTCAGGGCATTATAACACCGGATCCGTCGCCCCTTGTACTTCAGGACAAATACAGGCGTCACCGGGTCAATCACCTCAAGCCCGATTCCGCGCCGGCGCGCTTCCCCGGTAATCGTCGTGGTATAGATGGAATTCATAAGACGACATGGTATGGAATCCAACGCGGCTGTCACCATGAAAAAAGAATAAAGGCAAAGAACTGTTGTTTAGAAGCCGAAAACGTTGCTAATATTACGACACATGACTATCAAAGTTCTAGGCGAACATCCGTTTGCGGTGGATCAAACGGGGCGCATGATCACCAGAATCGGCACCATTTTCCCGCGAAGCCGGACTCTGGTGACGGTGCCAGGAATTCATGCCACCCAGCGTACGGCTTACATTGACGACATGAACGTGTCCCGCGAAATAGCCCGGCAGCCTCCACTGGACGAGGAAGATGAGATGCTTGAGTGGCAGCAGTCGGTTGACCTGATTATCGACATGGACTGCATCCTGATCCGACCAGATCCAGAGAATATGGCCCTAGCCTACGAAGCGGATGATCTCCTGCAGGAACTTGTATCCAAGCCTAAAATCAAATTCCTGAATCTCATGAACACTAAAGTCTGCCAAGCCATCAAGGAGCGTGGGGAAAACTGGCGTATCGCCCCCCTACCCAAGACTCCCGATGAAATGAAGCGGATGATTCAGGCCTCTATTACCTCCATTGGGGGCAAGTCCGTTTACTATTACAGCCGTGACATTGGGACTCGATTCATCAGCTATCAGCAGTTTTGCGAGTTGGGGAACCTTTCGGACAACGAGTTACGCCAGCATTTAATCGAAATACGTGATCATTCAGTCAAATACAACCGGATGGCTCACCCCGAACTTGCCTTCTTCGCTACGGATAAATCCTTTTCCCATGCGAATTTTGGAAACGCCATTCAGGATCCGATCCGTCCGTCCTATGAAAGCCTGAAAGCTGCCTTTCGGAATGCCGTTCTCCCGGAACTGCGTGAGGACAACATCGAAAACATCGCATGGCGTAACTTGATGTTTTCGGCGCTTCTCGGGAAACATAACGAAACCATCACCGAGGAGGTCATGATGGGCTTGAGCCCGGAGTTTTTCATGCAGATCGAATGGCTTCCCGGCGGGAGGATTGAAGAAGGCGAACTGATGTTCGACACCATTTTCGATGAGTTTGATCGCAACCCCCAGTCGCCTGAACTTCAGGGGTTGTGCGATGACAAAGCACGTGGCTTTATTTTCAATTTCATGCGGGAATTCGGCGACATTGATTATGTCAATATCGGGCGGGTCATCGGGTCGCTATCCCAGCGCCCCACCAGCGCCGGGCGTCGGGACGTTTATGTGGCGGAAATCAAGGAGGGGAATTCACCCAACCCTGTTGTCCGCATCATCCGGATGCAGAAATGGGGAATTCGTGAACACCTGAATGAGGGAAAAGACTTGTTGCCCTCAATCATGGAAGCGGAGGAATACACCGAATACATCTTGGATCGGCGGCTTGGGTGCCGGCAAATCGGCATGAATTTATCACCCCGCATCACCACCCGGAAAATCAGTGAGCATTACCGGGGGTATCGTTATGACGGTCAACAGATCTGGTCCACCTATTTCGAACGCGATTACCTCCCGGGGCTGGCGACCGACAAAATTCCACGATCCCGCTTTAAAAACCGGGCCTATTGCCTGAAATTTGCGGAGTTACTCGGCCGCGCGGCTGCGGCCAATATCATTGTCGGGCGCATGAACCTTCAGAGTTCAGTGCTGTTTGACGATGGCGATGAGGTTATTATCGAGGATGAATCCGGTATGCCGGTTGAACTTATTGTGTCGGATCACACCGGAACCTTTACCGAATATAGGTCGCCGCTGGACTCCTTTGCCAACGCCTATGCAACGCCCGTGATCCGGCGGCTTCCTTTTTTCCCATACCCACAGGAGGTTGTTGACGCCTATATTGCGGCATTCATCGCTCGTTTTTTCCATATTCAGCAGGATTATCGTCAACGCAAAAGAGCCTTCGACACGTTGTTCAAGCATCGAACGAGGGATGAGCGTGGAAGTTTCGCCTATCGCTGGGAACGGGTACTGGACCGCATGAACCTCACCAATCCGAAGGCACTGGCGTCAGCCATCAGGAATGAGTTCCCACTATAATCTCTTCATTCACTCTTCATTCCGGCTGAACAAAAGATTGACACTCATAAGGCCGAATTGATATCGGTATCGCTCCTTTTTTAAGGCACCCGTGGTGGAATTGGCAGACACGTAAGATTCAGGTTCTTATGCCGAAAGGTGTGGGGGTTCAAATCCCTCCGGGTGCACCATCCTTCGCTTGGCGCAAATCTATTTTTCTTTCATCCAGCCCTGATCGTGCTAATATAGAGTTTTGGAATACATGGGGGCGACTGGTTTCGACGTGTTGGTTGAAGCCCCAGTGGCGCGCCGAGGACTCCGGTTGGCCTCGTTAATCATCTCCGGAAAAAACATAACAGCGAACACTGAGTACGCTCTCGCGGCTTAATTGACTGCGACGTCTCGCCGCCAACACCTGCTAGGCGGAGTGAGGCGACTACAGCAGGTTAGTTCAGAAACTGTGTGACCGGGTCTCTGGGCGAAACTTAACGTGGACGCTGGTTATGATAGTGGCCTGACGATCGGCAGCTGTCATAATGAGATTTATAGATCGGATACGCGCGTAGAAGCTGTGGTGACTCCAGTGCGGACGGGAGTTCGATTCTCCCCGCCTCCACCATTTTTTATTTTGCGATAAATTCGACAGCGCGCTGCGTACGCTACTGTTGATCCGGAGTTTTGCCGGATGCCACGCCGGATGCAGGCAGGTACTCTCCAAAACATTGATGCCCACCTTAACGCTTGAATTCCGCCCCGTCTTCCAACATAGTATCAAGTGGTAACGGTACGGTTCAGCTTCACAGATTATTTGTCTAGGAGAAATGCCCATGAACAAAGACATCGCCGAGCAAACCATTCGGGACATCTTGACGGAAGCCAGTCAAAAGGGCGTATCGGAAGTTCACCTCGCCGCGGGGGTGCCCGTCGTGTTCAGAATGCCGGATGGGCGTCTCGATCGCCCGGACAACCGGCCTCTGACGACGGAAGACATCATGGATCTCTCGCTTTGCCTTCTAGATCAAGCCCAACAGGAAGCGCTCCGGCGGGAGCGGGATTCTGACACCTCTTATTTCATTCCTGGAATTGGAAACTTCAGAATCAACCTCTCCTACAACCGAGGGGCGTTTGGCGCCTCAATCAGAGTTCTACCCCCCGTTCCAAAAACAATCCGCGAACTGCACCTCCCCCTTATTTTGGAGTCCATTGCATCGCATGAGAAAGGACTGGTTCTTATAACGGGTGGGGCCAGTGAAGGGAAGTCCACAACAATGGCCGCCATGATTCAGTATCTTAACACCTCCAATGATGAGCTGACAAAGGATAGGAGACATATCGTCACCATGGAGAATCCCATCGAATACACCTTCGAATCACGCAACGCCTTGATCCGACAGAGAGAAATCGGAAGAGACGTTATTTCGTTTGGACGGGGACTGGCCGCCGCAACCCGCGAAGATGTTGATGTCATCGCCATCGGCGAAATGAGGGATTCGGAAAGCACCGAAGCAGCCATGCAAGCCGCCATACGCGGCCAATTGGTCATTTCCACCGCCCAGGCTAATTCAATTGATGAGATTCCCTCGCTATTCCAGCGTGATAACCGGAGATCCCTGGCATTCGCGCTTCGGGCCATTGTTTACCAGCAACTGTTACCTTCCCTCAAAGGCGGAAAAGTTGCCTGCTGCCAGGTGTTGATCGCGTCTCCGGGCATGGCGAACCTAATCATGGGCAACGACATACACCACAAACTCAGCTCCCTCGTGGCTCAGAGTAAAGCGGGGTTGGCGACGCGCATGGTCGATTCAGCCAAAGACTTGTATGAACACCGCGACAAGAATGACCGCAGAGATCCGCTCATCAGTGAAGCCACGCTGAACGAGATTCTTCACAAGTATAAGGGGCAATGATGCCGCTTATGAATGGCATTGTGCAGGGGCCGGAAGATCAAGGGCAGCGTGATGACACCCGGGTGTCGAAATCGCATCCACTTCCAGCTCAAAAATGAGGTCGTGACGGCAGATATCAGCGCGTGCCCGCGCAAGCGGAAAGGCTGGGAGACCATGTCGTCTGCATGCGGCATCGAAGATCGGATGGTCTGTCATATCCGTGAAGTAAGCAATACCTCGCACAACATCGCCCCATGTCATGCTGCGGGACCGAAGAAGGGCCTCTACGACCTGAAGGGTTTGTTCGATTTGACCGGCGTGGTCATCTTTGAAAACCGTATTGCCAACGCGGTCTATACTTGCGGTGCCCGAAATGAGCAAGCTGCTGTATGTGGGACACTTTATTTCGACGGCGCGACTGAAGGAGCTGGCATAGTTTAATGCGGAATCCTGAAGGGGAGACGGAACCGCCCGAACATGAACAGAAGGCGATTTGGGTTGGATGGCCAACAGGTCGCCAATCAGCGCCGCACCCCATGGATTGGAGGCTCCAATGCCCGTGCTGGCAGGAACCATCTTTTCAAAAACCGCGCGCGCTTTAAAAAAAGCGGTGCGCACCTCATTAAATCCCGCATACCACTCTAGCAGGCGATCGAGATAAAACCAAGTACGCACGGTATCGGTAAACTGGAACCCGTTGGTGGATAATATAAAATCCGCCATTTCCAATACAGCGCGAGCCTGAGTCTCACGTGAGGCGGAAATATCCAGCGGCATAAGTCCGCTAAGTCGGCAATAGCGGGCATTTTCATCTTCAAAGATAACTCCTATGTTGCGGCCTTTTTGACGAATGGGAATAATCGGTGTGCCGGAGACCGCCATGACCTGCATGGAAACCTCGTCGTCACTCTTGCCGGCATCGCCCTTATGAAGCATTAGACTTCCCTCAGCGTGCAGACTGGTTTCGCCATAGGATTCGTAATGACGGCTTCCTGCAAAGACAAAACGACCTACTTGGCAAGCTTCCTCGCCCAGCATTTTGTCTCGAACATACTGATCCATACTCATGCCCTTGCGCCCGCACACTGAAATCACATACTCGCTACGGGACGGGAGTATCATCCGGGACTGGGTTTGCGCAACCTGTACTTGGACTAATCTTTCATCTTTTTCGTGATTACCCATGTTCATACTTAACGGATAAAAGGTGAGTTTTATTGTATCAATCAGTCACGGAGGTCTCGTCGCGTTACTACGTCCCAAACTTTTTTTCATGGAGATTGTTAAACGTTGTGGATATTATCAAGAAAAAGGTTCATAGTATCTCTCGTTATGACACTATCGATTCCAAAAATCATTCAAGGCGGTATGGGCGCCGGGGTTTCAAACTGGCGTCTGGCTCAGGCCGTTTCACGTCTGGGACAGCTCGGGGTCGTTTCGGGCACAGGGCTTGATCACATTCTGGTTCGTCGCCTTCAAGAGGGGGATCCCGGAGGCGATACCCGCCGCGCCTTGAGCCATTTCCCGTTCCCGAAACTAGTTCAGTACATTCTGGACAATTACTTTATCCCCGGCGGCAAGCCAGCCTCCGCACCCTACCGGAATTTCGGCCCGCATACGGTGGAAGGGAAACGGGTGCCCCAGGAACTGTGCATCGCGGCCAATTTCGTGGAAGTGTTTCTCGCCCGCGAGGGACACTCCAATCCGGTGGGCATCAATTATCTTGAGAAAATCCAGCTTCCCCACCTTCCTTCCATCTATGGCGCCATGCTCGCAGGGGTCAGCGTAGTCATCATGGGCGCCGGCATCCCCCTCGAAATCCCGGGGGTACTGGACGCGCTGGTCAACCACGAATGCGTCTCCTATCCCGTCCATGTAACTACGCCTGCTCACGGGGGAGAAGTTTTCCGTATGGTCTTCGATCCACGCGATTTTCATGAGAACAACATCACTCTGGCCTCGCTCCAACGTCCGGCATTTCTGCCCATCGTTTCTTCAGACGTTCTGGCCACCATGATGATTCGACGGGTTACTGGAAGCATTCAGGGCTTCATTATTGAAGGGCCTCTTGCCGGCGGCCATAACGCCCCACCACGAGGCAAACTCCAACTCTCCGCAAGCGGTGAACCGGTTTATGGCCCGCGTGATGACGTCAACCTCGAAGCCTTCCGCAACATGAAGTATCCTTTCTGGCTGGCAGGAGCCTACGGCTCACCGGCCAAACTCGCCGCCGCCCTGACACAGGGCGCCACCGGAATCCAAGTCGGCACAGCCTTCGCGCTCTGCAAAGAATCAGGCTTGGTTCCCGCCTTCCGGCGTACCTTGGTGCAAAAGGCGCTCGACGGCAAAGCGGAAATCTTCACCGATCCGCTCGCCTCTCCTACCGGCTTCCCGTTCAAGGTGGCCAAACTGGAGGGGACGCTGTCAGACCCCACGCTCTACCATCAGCGCCAACGTCTCTGCGACCTAGGTTTCCTGAGGGAAGTGTATCGCAAGGCCGATGGTTCCATCGGCTATCGCTGCCCGGCTGAACCCGTAGAGTCTTATGTGGCAAAAGGCGGCAAACTTGAGGATACGGAAAATCGAAAATGCCTCTGTAACGCCCTGATCGCCAACATCGGATATCCTCAACACTTCAAGGACGGAGGTCAGGAACTGCCGATGATTACGCTCGGCGACGATGTCATCAATATCGGCCAGTTCTGCAAGTCTGGAAATCCTGATTATACGGCCGCCGATGTGATTCAAACCCTCCTGGGTAACTCCGCTTTATCTTGAGCCCCACGGTATCTTTCAAAACCATTGGCTGCCGCCTGAATCAGGCGGAAACTGCCGCGATGACCGCACATTTCTCCGGCGCAGGCTATGAGGCTGTGCCTTTTGGCGTTCCCGCTGATGTCACAGTCATTCACGGGTGCGCAATCACTAGTAAAGCCGAGCACAGTTCCCTCTACGCCGCACGCCAGGCCAAGCGCATCCGGCCCGACACCCTGGTGATTCTGGCCGGGTGTCCGGCGGAAACCCTTGGGAAAGCCCTCAACGGAAACCCAAATATTGACCTAACCATCGGCCAAGGGGGGAAGTACGCCATTCCGGAAATGCTGAATCAGCTTGATCCAAAACGTTATCCTATCCCTCAAGCTCCCCACCCCACCCCCACGGTTCCGCAATTTGACACCAAACGGGCCTTGATCAAGATTCAGGATGGCTGCGATTTCCATTGTGCCTACTGCATTGTCCCCACGACCCGCGGCAACCCCATCAGTCGCCCGATTCCGGTAATCAGGGATGAAGTCCTACGGGTGACCGACTCCGGTTTCTCTGAAATTGTCCTTACCGGAGCCAATCTTGGACGTTACGAGGATGGTTCACGACGCCTCGCAGATCTCATCCTGAACCTTGAATCCATACCTGCCGTGAAACGAATTCGCCTGAGTTCGATCGAAATCACCACAACGGAGAACGCCATCATTGACCACATGGCGGCATCCACCAAACTCTGCCATTTCCTGCATATCCCGCTCCAGAGCGGCGATGATCGTATTCTCGCAGCCATGGGACGCCGGTATGATTCCATCACCTACCGCCGAACCATCGAGACGTCTCTCAGCCGGATTCCTGATCTGGGCCTGGGCACCGATATCATTGTCGGCTTTCCCGGTGAAGACAGCGCCGCGTTTGGCAATACCGTAACCCTGGTGCGCGAATTACCGTTCAGCAATCTCCACATATTCCCATACAGTCAACGATCCGGCACCCGAGCCGATACAATGGATAACCAGATCGCGACATCAGAAAAAAAAGAACGGCTGCGGATCCTAACCGCCCTGGGTGAAACCAAACGCCAGATTTTTGCGGAGCGGTTTGTGGGCCAACTTGTTTCAATCCTGATCGAACGAATCGATGCCGACGGAACCGGCCATGGCTGGACAAGCCAATACCTCGAAGCCCGCGTCAGCGGCCCTTCCCTCCTGCCACGCGCCATCGTCACCGCTCAAGTCACCCAAGCCATGGATGGTTGTTTGGACTGCAATATTCCAACCAACCCGTCAACCCGGCCCTGAACTTGTACCGGACATGCCTGAATATCCTGTTGCGCTATAATGAAATGCAGAGTAATAAATATCGTGACTGTTGGTAGTGAAATGATGGAGGATAAGAAATGAGATTAGCAACTGTCATTATAAGCTTTTGGCTGTCATGCGTCGTTGCTGCAACTGCCCGACTGGGGGAGACTCAAGCACAATGTGAAGAACGGTACGGACAAGCGGTAACCAATTTCCCGGGATGCGACGATCTTGTAGGCGCCACGGTCTATCTCAAGGATGGCGTCTATATAAGCGTGTTGTTCGTCAAAAGCGCCGACCGTGATCCTTATGCCGGAATGGTGATCTACTCCCGGGTGAACCCATATCGTGCCTTCAACATGTATGATGTTGCCGAGATGAGCACCGATGAGGAGACTGTACTGATCGGCACGGTTAATGGCCGGTGGGAGGGATATACCCCTTCCCCGGGGTTTACCAAAGTGGGTACAAAACCCGCTAAATCCACCACGATCGATCTAACCTCGTTCACGCAGAAGCACCGAGATAATGCAGTTAACGCCGTTCAAAAGGCTGTTGACGCACTGTATTTTCCGCGAGTTTCTCCTGATTCACCTCGCCGCGCTCGGGTCTCTGCCTCAGTTAATGAGGCCTATTCAGCAAAGGATTTCGCCCACATCGGCCTGAAAATTTTTGCTTTTCGCATCGTGCGTGGCGTTGCCTTCTGTTCCTCGGAGGCAGTCGCACCCATAAAAAATTGGGCGGCGGACATCGTCGCATCACGAGACAAGTCAACCAACAAAAAACTATCGGGGTTTTGAGGCAGTCTTTGCGGTTACCATCCCGGGGTTTCCGGGAGCGCCTCATTAAATTCTTTTATCAATGCCGCCTCATACGGGCCCTTGTAGGTGCCCATGAAGAATTGGTCCAGGACTTCGCTCGAAAAACGCCGCCAGGACGCTTCTTCCCTGCCGGGAACAATGGGGAAAAAGCAGACTTCATTCTCCAGGGCCGCCCGATAATCTCCCTGCGCATCGCCGACCATCAGGATTTTATCCGGCGCATACTTGCCTTTTGCCGCCAGGGCAATGTGATCCGTCTTCGTGCCATGCTCCTGCCCGGCAATGACGCGCAAATACCGACTCAATCCGTGTTCCGCCCATTCACGCTCCAGCGCCTCCAATGGCGTTTGGGAAACAACCATGATATCGGCCTTAGGATAGGCCTTTACGAGAACGTCTCGCACAAAGGGAAACGGCGGCACGCCCTTCACAATACCTTCGATGGCCGCATCTACAGCGTCTGACCAAGCCAGCACATTCAGTAGTTCTGCATCACCTGTTTTTTCGACCACTGCACGCAAAACACTCTTGCTGAGCCGGGTCTCTTCCTGCACCCATTGCCGCAGCCGTTTGAGGTCGGGCACATGTGCGCCCCGCTCAATGACTTCCCGGCGTTTGGAAAGCCAGTTCAAAACGGAAATAATGGCAGGGTAACGGTTGCTTCCCCGCTCCTTTGAGTACAGATTAACAAACTCCGTCGCTTCCCTTGCATATTGCGTTATGGATTGCAGGCCGAAATATTTGATGTTATTGGGACAGAAACACTCCTTTTGCTTGATCTCCATCGTGTCAAAGGCACAGCCATCAGAATCAATTCCGATAAAAAAATCGTGTCGCGGCTTTAACTCCCTCAACTCTTTTGCGAAATCTTTCATTATAATCGAGTGCCCGTTCAAAAAAGGGGCACGATAGCCCATCCCTGCGTTCTGATGCAATATCGAAACATCTCATATCGAAACATCTTAATATCGAAACATCCTAATTGCTATTACGTCAGCGATTATGCGATTAATTACTTTTTCATAAAGGAGTGAGAATCATGGAATTTCTGACACATTTACTCCAGCTGAATGTCGATATTATTGAACGCATGGGATATCCGGGTATTGTCTTCCTCATGACCTTGGAGAGTTCCGTGTTTCCTATCCCCAGCGAACTAGTCATGCCTCAGGCAGGATACCTGGCGTCTACGGGGGCCATGAGCCTGCCGGTCGTGATCGCCCTTGGGGTGTTGGGTAGTTGGCTTGGCGCGCTTCTGAATTACGCGGTGGCCATGTGGCTGGGACGCCCATTTTTTCTTAAGTTTGGAAAATATTTTTTCTGTCCGCATGATAAATTCGCCATGGTGGAACGCTTTTTTCAGAACCATGGTGAAATCAGCACCTTCACCGGTCGCCTGATTCCGGTTGTGCGACATCTCATCTCCATTCCGGCCGGCCTAACCCGCATGAAAATGTCTCACTTCCTGCTCTATACCGGCCTCGGTGCGGCCATCTGGGTCAGTATTCTTTCCTATATTGGCTTTTTATGCGGACAAAACCTGGATCTCATTAAGAAATACTCGCATCTCTGCACCCTCGGCGTGATCATCGGTTGCGTCCTTTTGATTTCCGTCTACGTCTGGATTCATAAACGCCGCAAGGCCAGATATGGCAACTAGAGACCATGCCACCAATCATCTCCAAAGAAACCTGCCAAACGCTCGACGCCGCACTTCGGCACGAGTGGCTTGAGACCAACGGAATCGGAGGCTACGCCTCCAGCACCATCCTCAATTGCAATACACGGAAGTATCACGGGTTACTGGTCGCCGGCTTGGATCGGCCTGCCGGACGTTTTACCCTGTTGTCAAAATTCGAGGACTTTATCGTCACGGCCGCCCGCGAAATCCCGCTGTCCTGCAATCAGTACCCCGGCGTCATGCATCCTGATGGCCATTTCCAATTGAGCGAATTCCGAATGGAGGAAGGTCCCGTTTTCGTTTACGAGGCCCCAGGAATTAAGCTCCGGAAACGAATCCTGATGAGGCAAGGCGAGAACACTGTGCTGTTGGAGTACCACTTGGAGCACGCTGAAACGCCTGTCACGTTGCGTCTTCTGCCAATGTTCGCCTTCAGGCGGCATCATGAACTCAAGCACGAGGACACCTGTATTCGTAAAGTTACCTTGCCCGTTCCGGGCGGCTTCAGTCTTCATCCCTATGAGGGATTGCCTACGATTTTCATTCAAACCAACCCGCCGCCAGCCTTTCGCGAGCAGCCGGATTGGTATCGGAATCTCGAGTACCTCATGGAAGCTGAGCGGGGCTATGATTATCATGAGGATTGTTTTTGCCCGGGACGGCTTGAAGTCTCGCTGCCAGTAGGTGGTAGCGTCATCATTTCGGCGTCGCTTCAATCCCAGCAGAATCTACCCGCTCTTTGGGCGGCTGAGACAACTAACCGGCAGACCCTCGCCCATGCGGCGCAGGAGGCGGCCGGGGAAAACGGAACCGACGACATCGCTCGGCCTTTGCCTGCGCTGATACTCAGTGGCACCCATTTTCCCATTCGGACGCCCGGCGTCGGGCGTGCGACCATCATCGCCGGCTATCCCTGGTTTGACGATTGGGGCCGCGACACCCTGATCAGCCTGCCCGGCCTAACTTTTTATTCAGGACGGGCCAAACTCGGCTCCGAAATATTGGTATCGCTGGCACCCCACGAACGGGACGGACTCATCCCCAACTGCTTTGCCGCGGACCCCAAACATCACGCTTACAATTCAGTGGACGCCTCACTCTGGTTTTTTTGGGCTATCCAGCAGATGCTGGCATGCACCGGCGACTACAAAACCGTTCACGACGCACTCTGGCCTGTGATGAAGCGTATCGTCAACCGGTTCATGGTTGGCACCCATTTCGATGTATTCATGACGACCGAGGGCCTGCTGCACGCCGGAAACCGGCAGACGCAACTAACCTGGATGGACGCCACATCACGAGGTGATCCCGTCACCCCACGCCACGGATTCGCTGTGGAACTCAATGCCCTCTGGTACAACGCCCTTGTATTCTGTGAAAGCCTGGCCCAAACATTTGAGGAAAACTTACCCTGGCACAATGACCTTACCCGCTGGCTCCGGACGGCTTTCACAGACACCTTCTGGCTTGAAGAGTCCGGCGCCCTGGCTGATTCAGTCGCCGATGGAATACGGGATAAATCCATCCGCCCCAACCAGATTTTCGCCGTTTCCCTGCCCTATTCCCCGCTGGACGAAATTCAGTGCGAGCGAATCGTGGCAACCGTCCGGCGCGACCTGTTCACCCCGTTTGGTCTGCGTACCCTTTCCCCGCGCGATCCGGCCTACCGCGGCCGGTATGAAGGGGACCAACCTACTCGTGATGCGGCGTATCACCAGGGCACGGTATGGCCATGGCTGCTCGGACACTATGGCGAGGCCGTATTAAAAACCAGCGCTTCCCCCCGCGCGGCTGCACGGGAACTTGTTCATGCCTTGCAGCCTTTGCTCGATTACAGCCTGGCAGGTCCCGGACTGATCAACGTCCCGGAAATCTTTGACGGAGACCCGCCCCAACGCCCGAATGGCTGCCCCGCCCAGGCTTGGAGCAGCGCGGAATTAATCCGGCTCTTTGCGCTTTGCACCCGGGCCTGTACACGCTAATATGGGCGCCGAAGGAGAAGAAAGATATGAACATCAATGACATCAAGGCCAAGGCCAAAGTCCTGGGAATCGCCTTGGGAAAACTGAAGAAAACAGAGCTCATTCTCGCCATTCAAAAGGCCGAGAACAATACGCCCTGTTTTGGGACAGGCACGGCCGCCTGCCCATATATAAACTGTTGCTGGCGTAAAGATTGTATTGGGTGAGGACTCTCGCCAATGCGAATTTTGATGTTCGGATGGGAATTTCCTCCCCATATCAGCGGAGGACTCGGGACGGCATGCTACGAAATTACGCGCACGCTGTCCCATCATGGCGCCGAGATTGTATTTGTGGTACCGAGGGCTGAGCAATCAGAGCTCAGTACCCATCTGCAACTTGTGTCGGCGTCTCACTCCGCCACTCCCTACCCCCCCACCGTCGACGAGTTTTTCGAACAGCTTAACATCCACCCGGTGGATTCCATCCTGCGCCCTTATCTCAATGACGCCGAGTACCTGACCGTCCTCAATGCGGCAACCGAACAGGCCGCTCATCGTCCCAAACACCGCAGCGTCATTGAGCATGCCACTCATTACGGCCACAACCTGATGGCGGAGGTGGCGCGCTACAGCGAGGTCGGCGAAGACCTCGCAATGACCGGAGACTTCGACCTGATCCACGCCCATGACTGGATGACCTTTCTGGCATCAATCAGGGCAAAGCGCGCCACGGGCAAGCCTCTGGTTGTTCATGTTCATTCCGTTGAATACGATCGAAGCGGCGATCACATGAATCAAAGCGTGTTCGACATTGAAAAACTTGGCATGCAGGAGGCCGATCATGTCATTGCGGTCAGTCATTACACCCGCAACCTGATTTTGGAACAATACGGAATCCCCCCGGAAAAGGTTTCCGTCGTCCATAACGCCGTATCACGCCGCCAGGTTGGAAAGGTCTACCATGTGTCCCGGCCGCGAAACGAAAAGATTGTCCTGTTCCTTGGACGCATCACGTCCCAAAAAGGCCCGGATTATTTTGTTGAGGCCGCCGCCAAGGTTTTGGCCAAGAGTCCTAATGTCACGTTCGTTATGGCCGGATCAGGCGATATGCTGCCCCGAATGATTGAACGCGTCGGGGAACTCCGGCTTGGCCGTCACTTCCATTTTACCGGATTTCTTAGTGGACATGATGTCGAGCGGATGTATGCCATGAGCGACCTGTATGTCATGCCGAGCGTTTCCGAACCCTTCGGATTATCCCCGCTGGAGGCGATGCTCTACGACGTTCCGGTCATTCTGTCGCGCCAGGCTGGGGTGAATGAAGTCCTGCCCAACGCGCTCACCGTGAACTTCTGGGATGTCGAGGATATCGCCAACAAGATTATGGCAGTCATCAAGTATCCTGCCCTGTCACGGGAACTTCTCCGCAACGGGCGCCAAGCCCTCCGGAACGTGCGCTGGGAAGTTGCCGCCGCACAAATTCAACTCATCTACAATAAACTCCTTGCATGAAGATGACCATGCCCTCCGTATGCCCCACATTTCTGGTTCACCTCCCCCATCCCCTCAAGCATTATTCGTTCTTTGACATCGGGGAGTCGGCGATCTACGAGGATGACGCGGCTATCTTCACGCTTTTGGAAAAGGTCGCGACCACAAGCTACCTCCCTGCCAACCGGATCATTTTGAAAAGGATTAAGGAGTACAAGGGGGATTTCCGGGTTTCGTTTTCACTTTCCGGAACGACGCTGGATCAACTCGAACGCTTCCGGCCTGAAGTCTTGGACAGTTTCAAACGCCTGGCAGATACCGGTTATGTAGAATTCGTGTGCGAGCCCTACTTCCATTCTCTCGCCTTTCTTTTTTCCATGCTGGAGTTCAGGGAACAGGTTGAACTGCACCAGCAAAAAATGGTCTCCTTGTTCGGGCAACATCCAACGGCTTTCATCAATACTGAACTAATCTATAACGATGACGTGGGACATGAAGCCGAGGGGCTTGGATTCGCAGTCATCCTTGCCAAGGGAACGAAGGGCCTTCTGGAAGGCCGTCCTCAAAACCGGGTTTTCCAGCCCGATTCATCCGCTACCCTTAAACTGATGCTGAGTAACCACGACCTTTCCAGCAAGATTTCGGCTCTCATCTCCGGCCCCAGCGATCCCAAAAATCGCCTCACTGCCGCCCTGTTTGCCCAGCATCTGGAACCGACCCAGGAAACGTCTAACGTGATCACATGGCTCCTGGATCTCGAGATCTTTGGGGAAAGTTCGTTACACGATACAGGAGCGCTCGAATTCCTCGACCAACTTCCCGGCGCCATGCTTGCCCGAAATGGGGTTCGATTCGAAACCTTAACTCAAGCCGCCAAGCACCGGAAAACGGCCGAATCGATCTCATCGCCTGGGTTCACATCCTGGGAGGAGGCCGAACGCAAATTTCCGGAGTGGGTGGGAAATGAGATGCAAAAAGATGCCCTTCACGCGCTTTATCTGATGGAACAGGAAGTCAAGGCCCACCACAATCCGGCTATGCTCCAGACTTGGAGAAACCTGCAAACGTCCGACCACTTCCGCTATATGAGAACCGCACAACTTGACGAGGACGTCCTGATCAAGGCCACAAATCCTTTCCATTCGCCCTACGACGCCTATATAAATTTTATGAATGTGTTGACCGACTTTTCAGAGCGCCTCAGCGCCCCACCCCCTCAACGTAAAACAAACAGAGGATCAGAATCATGAAACCGGAAATTATTCTTGCCGTTGATGTTCCCTCCGCCACCGACGCGGCGCTGCTACTGAACAGACTGCCAGACCAGTTGACCTGGTTCAAGGTGGGACTTGAACTCTTCACGGCAGAAGGGCCGGCGGTCATTCAGCTCATGACCGCCCGCAAGAAACACATTTTCCTCGATCTCAAACTGCACGACATTCCCCGTACTGTTGCCAACGCTGTCACCGTGGCAGCCCAAATGGGGGTCAGCTTGATGACCGTGCATGCCATAGGCGGTCGCGCGATGCTGAAAGCCGCCGCCGAGGCAGCGGCGGAATTCGGCCCGAATCGTCCTCGCCTGGTGGCGGTTACTACGCTCACCAGCCTGAATCAGGATGATTTCACTGACTTGGGAATTGGGCGCACCATAGCCGATCAGGCGCTGGCCCTGACCGAGATGGCTCTGGCCTCTGGCATTGACGGCGTCGTGACCTCCGTCCATGAAGCGCCTTTGTTGCGTCAAAGATTCGGGACTGCCCCGCTGCTCGTCACCCCTGGCATCCGACCCACCGGCGCCGATGTCGGAGATCAGAAACGTGTTGCCACCCCGGCTGTTGCCGTAAACGCAGGGGCCACCTATCTAGTGGTTGGGCGGCCGATTGTCGAATCACTCGACCCCTTCAAAACCGCACTCGCCATTCAGGCGGAAGTGGATGAAGCCTGGCAAGCCAATCGGCGTTAAGACACGATCTCGTTTGATCTGATCAGAGGCGCCAGCTACCGGGGATCTTCTCACTGTCGTAGACAAGCCCGATAGCCGCACGCCACGCATCCTGAGTACGGCAGTTGCCCAGTGTATCCGCCCAGGGCATGGCGGTAGACTCGGTCTGTCCCGCCCGGATAGCCCGGCTGGCGGTATCCGCTTCATGGGCAAAACTGGTCACGTCGGACGCAATTACGATCTCACGCACCGACTCACCCTTGCGGCTGACCACAATCTTACCGGGCATGCATCCTTCCCGGGCAGCCACATAGGGATTGGGCAGCAGGATGTTGCCTTCACTACCAAAAATACGCACAACATTTTCCTGATTCACGGCTATTCCCGTGGACACCATGGCCACCAAACCGCTACCGAACTTAAGCGTACCGACCGCCCATTCGTCAACGCCCGTCTGTGGGTGCAGGGTGCCGGATCCAGTAACGGCCACGGGATCGTCGAAGGGAAGCCCTCGCGCCGCGCCGGCGATCAGGCGTGAGATCGAGGTTGTGTAGCCCCCCACATCCAAAATACCTCCTCCGGCGAGGTCATTGCTCCACAGTCGGCTCTGAGCCTGAAATTCCGATCGAAACGAGAAGGTGGCCTGAATCACGGCCACATCACCAATCACCCGCTCGCGAAGCAATTGCACCAACCGCCCAGTCTGCGGGTGGCATCGGTACATGTAGGCTTCCATGAGAAAGACGTGGTTGGCCTCGGCCGCCGCGATCATCATTGCGGCTTCATGTTGGTTGATACCCATCGGCTTTTCGACCAGCACGTGCTTGCCGGCCTCGGCGGCCTTGACCGCCCACTCAAGATGCAGCGGGTGCGGCGTGGAGATATAAACCGCCTCAACGCCCGGGTCAGCGAGCAGCGCCTCGTAGGTCCCGTGCCGTCGAGGAATATCAAACTCGCCGCCAAAAGCTGCGGCGGCTTCAGCTGATCGCGAGCCAACTGCCGCCAATTCACCCATCTGCGATTGCTTCACCCCTCGCGCAAAAGCCCCTGCAATCGCACCCGTGGCAAGAAGCCCCCACTGGATTTTGTTATTGCTCATATGCTAACGAGTTTCGCCTTTTCTGTTATTTATTTCCGCACATCCCCGAAACTGGCAGTAACCAACATCCTTATTTTGCATCCTCAAGAACCGCTAGGGCCGTTGTCACCCGGCCCAGGGGCGCGGAGACCTGGAACCCTGCCACCACCTTCCCGATCCGCTGCCGGATTTCACGGGCGATCTCAATCCCCTCTTTAATGGCATCTTCCTTGTCTGTTCGTTTGCTCATCCGGTTCAGAATGGAATTGGGGACGGAGACACCGGGGACATGATTATGCATGAATTCGGCATTTTTGAATGACAACAGGGGGTAAATCCCGACGATAATGGGGATGGGGTGGGGATGTTTTTCCGCTCGTTCCAGAAAACGGAGCAGCGCTTCGACATCGAAAACCGGCTGCGTGATGGCATATTCGGCTCCAGCCTCAATTTTTCCGTAGAACCGCATGATTTCGCGATCCATCTCCACGGATAACGGATTGGCCCCCACTCCTATCACCATGGCCGTTGGCCTGCCGATGGATTGTCCCCCAGCATCGAACCCGCGATTCAGGTTGCAGGCCAACTGGGCAAGCCCAATCGCGTCCAAGTCAAAAACGCCGGTTGCATCAGGATAATTCCCCAATTTGGGCGGGTCGCCGGTAATGAAAAGAAAGGTCTTTAGCCCCAGGGCACACCCCCCCAACAAATCCGATTGCATGGCGATCAGGTTGCGATCGCGGCAGCTATAATGAGGAATGGGCTCTATCTTGACTTGCTGCATCATCGAAAACGCAGTGGCCATCACCGACATGCGGGCGCTGGCACGCGGACCATCGGGCAGGTTAATGGCGTCAATCCCCGCGTCTTCACAGATTTTGCACTTTTCGATAAACCCCTTCAACCCAACCCCGCTTTGTGGAGGAAGCAGTTCAATGGAGGTCACTTTCACTCCCGCAGCCAGTTTGGCGGCAAAAGGTGATTTTTCGGCAAACGGCACCAATACCACAGGGGGAGCGGCACCCTTGCTAACCGTCTCCGTCACCGGGGCGGTGGAGATGTTAATAAACTTCTTCACGCCACTCATCGTGCGTACGGCCCGGGCCGCCATACGCAGGTGAGCCGGAGTGGTGCCACAACAGCCCCCCACGCCCCGGACTCCCAATTCCACATAGCGCTTGCAGTATTCGGTGAAATACTCAGGGCTATTGAGGTAAAGCATGCGCCCCCCCACCTCACTTGGACCACCGGCATTCGGCATCACGACCACGGGCTTACTGGTGGTGCCCACCACAGTCCGGACCGGGCCCATCAGGTCGGCAGGACCGCGGCCGCAGTTAAGCCCGACAATATCCACATTGGGGTCAGCATGGAGAAGGCGCGCAACATGCCCGCCAGCATCAGCGGCCAGAGGGTTAAGCATATACGAAGCGAGTACAGTCAGATGATGCTTGCGGGCAATCCTCGCCGCAGCCTGCAATTGGGGCAGGTCTGAAAACGTTTCGAGGACAACCAGATCAACCCCCTCAGCCGCCAGAATCGAGAGCTGTTCGTCAAGGGCCAACTCCATCTCATCCCATTGTGCGGGGGTCGGCTTTTGTTCGGGAGCCAAACATGGGCCTACCGATGCCGCCACATAAACGCTGGAACCTGCCGCCTCGCGCGCCAAACGAACCGCCGCCCGATTCATGTCCACGACACGTTCGGCCAGACCATACGCCGCCAGTTTGATGCGGTTGGCGCCGAAGGTATTGGTTTCAATGACATCGGCACCGGCCTCAACGTATTCCTTGTGAATTCCCAGAATCAGCTGGGGCTGAGTCAGACTCAAATCGTCATAACACACGTTCACAAAGACGCCGCGCTGGTAGATCATTGTCCCCATGGCGCCATCGAAGATCAGCACGTCAGATCGTATCTTATCGAGAAAATTCTGTTTTGGTTTCACACGGTTTAGAATAATGATCCGATACCTTGAGGTCGAGTCTTGAGTATGGGCTATTGGTGAAAGGTTGCGATTTCATGGAAATTCAGATTCGCCAATCACTCCCGACGAATCGCCAGATCGCCGCAGGCGACCTAATCCAGGGGATCGAAATTGTCCTTGATCACATAGCACATGGGACATACCCATTCTTCAGGCAGTCCTTCAAAGGCGACCCCGGGTGGAATCGAGTTCAGTGGATCGCCTTTGGCTGGATCATAGATATAGCCGCAGTGACTGCAAATATAGCGTTTCGTGGGGGGACTCATAAGACTCCTAAACGGAGAAATATTTGGCTTGAGGATGATGCGCGATGATTGCCGAGGTGCTGAATTCCGGGGTCATCTGCATGTTTTCAGTGAGCCCTAAACCCAGTGCCTCCGGCTGCAACAATGCAAATACCGGTTTATGCGCCTCCATATCCGGGCAGGCGGGATACCCGAAACCATATCGCGACCCCTGATACTCCTGAGTGACAAACCCCGTGGTATCCGAAGGCTCCTTGACCGCAATTCCCAGTTCACGTCGCATGACCGTATGCCAATATTCCGCCAGAGCATCCGTCAATTCCACACCAAAGGCATGAATCATGAGGTAATCATGGTATTGGTTGGTCTCGTAGAGCTTGCGCGTCTTCTCGGCAATTTCCCCGCCCATGGTGACCACAAAGAAGCCGGCAATGTCGCCCCCCTCGGACTCGGTCTTGAAGTAATCGGCAATACACAGGTTAGGCGCCTCATCCTGGCGGGGAAAGCCAAACCGATATTCCCGCTCCTCGTCACGCACAATCAGCTCATTGCCACGACTGAAACAACGGAAATAACCATAGGCCGCCCGGGGTTTCAACCACCCCTCGGTCGCACTTTCGCGAACCAGACGGTCATAAAGCGGCTGCACCTTCTCGGCAATGAGTGTGTTATAATCCTCCAGCGACAACTTTGCCCGCCGGTAGCCCCACCGTCCGCGGAACAAGGCCTGAGTGTTGACATAAGGGTAAAGCATAGACAAGGGAATATCACTGACATGCCGGAAACCGAGGAAAGGCGGCGTGGGTACCACATGGGTTCGGTCCAGGTCAACAGTCTTGACCCCCGGCTTCGCCGCAACCGGTGTCGCGTTATCATAGGTGGTTCCTTTCAAGGTCCCCGCCTCGGAGTCGCGCACAGCCTGTAATCCGGCAAAGGCATCGACACAGTAAACCACCGGGGCGTCATACGCCGTCCCGCATTCCGTGGCTACAAACTTACGCGTCAAGGCCGCACCGCCCAGCAGGATCGGAATACCAAGCCCCGCCTCGCGATACTGCTGCATGCCCTCCTTCATCACCAACGCGGACTTCACGAGCAAGCCGCTTAATCCGATCACATGGACCTTCTTTTCAATGGCCTGTTGGACGATCGTTTCAGCAGGGACTTTGATCCCCAGGTTAAAGACCTGATAGCCATTATTTGTCAGGATGATATCCACCAGATTCTTGCCGATGTCATGCACATCCCCCTGAACGGTGGCAAGCAGAACCCGCGTGGCATGGCCTTCGGTCACCGCCGGCATATGGGGTTCCAATAGCGAGACCGACTTCTTCATCGCCTCGGCGCTTTGCAATACAAACGGCAAAAGCAATTCACCTTTCCCGAACAATTCGCCCACATGACGCATGGCGGGAATCAGGATTCGATTGATGATTTCCACGGCAGGCATGCGCCGCAGCAATATGGCGAGCAGATCCTCCAGCCCCTCCTTGGATCCTTCCACGATGTGGGCCGTGAGGGCTTGGTCGGCGGGGCGATGCGCCTCCTCGGCCTTTTTCCCAGACTTGACTTCACCCCCCGACAAACGATGAAAATGGTCGATAAAAAGCATCAGGGGCGTGCGTAACGGATTCTTCTGCCGGTTATACAGAAGATCCAGGCACAACTCCCGCTCCATGGCACCAATTCTAGCCAGCGGCAGAATGTTGCCGGGATCCACGATCGCCGCATCCAACCCGGCCAGAACGGCCTCATGCAAGAACACTGAGTTAAGGATCTTCCGGCTGGCCGGAGCGAGCCCGAACGAAATATTACTCAGGCCCAACACACACCCGATCCCCGGCAATGCGGCTTTTATGCCCC
>Ga0194060_10000379_pt1 | contig 32690 bp, 55 predicted proteins | sample SepL225m_MetaG_FD_163427 | JGI IMG/M metagenome (GOLD analysis project Ga0194060, IMG submission 163427) | Anoxic zone freshwater microbial communities from boreal shield lake in IISD Experimental Lakes Area, Ontario, Canada - Sep2016-L222-5m | ecosystem: Environmental > Aquatic > Freshwater >...
AAGTATAACAGAACAGACTGACAAAAGCAAATCAGGATAGTTAGTAAGGAACAAATCGGACATTTCTTAAAGGTGATCTTAAACACACTGTGAGATTAATCACAGGCTGCCCGTGCAATTTTTTGCAATAAAAAAATGAGCCGTTTACATGGACAATGCTCAGGTCCCTTGCATTTTTATTTTACATCCTTGCTGCTTGGATGTTATTAGTAGCCCCCTACTAAATATCTACTCTGTCAATTGATGATGACAAGTATTGAATTGAATCTGAATTGTAGTCAACGGTATCAAAATCAATATCGTGAATTGCATTAGTTGCTTCGTCTTCATTACGTGCATTAACAGTAATTGAATAAGTTACAGAAACTTCAACTTCAAATTCTTTTGAAAGTTCAAATCCCATAATCTCAGCAATTTCTTCTGCTTGTGATTCAGTGATTGAACCATTCTCTAGTTCTTCAAGCGTCCACTCTTGCATTGCTTCTGTAATGCGATTACGTTCTGCAGAGTCTGCATATGAACGTTGTGCTAATTTAGCATGTGATTCTTCTAGTTGTGCGATACGTTCCTTATTTGCTACAAGTGTAGTCTCTAGGAATTCTCTTGTCATATAGTGATTATCTATCATTGCTGTTTGGTCCATTGGGGGCCTCTTTCTGTAGTTGGTTTAATTTAATTATATCGCAGGGCACTGACAAATGTCAATTACCAAGATGATGAATAAGAGAATGAGAGTTTGTCAATTTCAGGTAGAGCAAAGATACGCTCTAATTGAGTAATAGTATTAGTAAGGTCACGCCAATACCACTCATCAATATCTGTACTACCAAAGAAAAATCCACTCTGTGGTGGTAGTAGGCTAGGGTCTTTATTTTCTAGTGCATGCTTACATAGTGCAAGCAATTCAATTAGTTTTTCTTGTGATACATAGTATTCACCACAATTATCTTCGCCACCTTGTACATTTTGGACAAACCAGTTATGTATCTGATTGGCTTTACGCCAGTAAGCACAAGTAACTTCTACACTTGCTCCATAAATATCTGTTGCAACATCTGACAGTTGTGTTAATTCCATTAAGTCATTAAACTTAGGATAAACTGCTTCAGGAGATGAATAAGTTAATTCATCATTTCCTTGTAGCGCTTTCCAATTAATTTTTTCTAAGTGCTTCTTAGCACTAAGGTACATGTCTAATCCCATTGGGGGCCTTCTTTCTTTTTGTTTGTTATTAATATAATTCTAGCAGAACCCACCGACAAATGCAAGCCCTCTTAAACTAGATCTGTAAGAATTGGTGTGAGAATTATCACATGCAGCACGGGCAAATCCAAGCAGTTTATTCTCATGCTCAGGAGATTACTTTTTATTTTGCGTATGTATATGTATAAGACATTTGTTGTGTTTTATATTTAGCCAAAGCATTTGCAGTTGTGACTAGTGTGTGAGCCTTTACTGCATTTTTATCTGCAAAAGATAGAATAATTTTCTTGCCTTGCTTGATTGTGAAGTTATACATTTTGTTTTCCTTTTCTTAGTGGTGGGTTTTGGTTGAGCAGTTTTAACACTTACTCAGGTGTTGGTTTATTTAGAGGTACTGAGCAATAGCATTGTAAGTGCTTGTGCTAACTGTTTCCTCATCTGTCATCTTTAGCAAACGAATTGCGTTTGAGATTTCTTTCTTTGACTCACGATAAGTGCTAGAGTGAATTACCTCGAAATCCTTTTCAGGTTCGGCAGGTAAGTTTCCTTCTGATACTGTGATGTCGAAATCAACATTTAGTTGATTATTCCAAGAGCGATAGTTTGTGCGTAGGTTTTCAGCCTTTGAGAAGTTAGAAATAGCCCACTCACCAATTTGCTTTTTCCAAGCCTCATAAGTAAGTTTGTATTGTGCTTCTTTTGCGTTTTGTGTTGCGTAGTCTGCTTCTAGTGTAGCAAGTGCTTCCTCTAGTCCTGCGATTACTCGTACTGTTGGGATTTTTACATTTATTGCTTTTGCTCTAGCCATTTGTTTTCTCTTTTCTTTGGTGTATTTATAGTATAGGGGTTAGGTCTGACATTTTAGTGTGAGCAGTTTTGCACAGACATACTCAGGTCTTTTGTTTTAGATTACTTTGATGTCCAAGTAGTCCAGCGAGGAGTTCCTTCTACATCTAACTTTACACGAACAGAAGTTCCATCTACATTTGGTTTGATTTCTGTAATTGTTCCTGTTACCTTTGACTTTTGTGAAGTGTAAAGGTCGCCTACCTTGTAAGTGTTTGTTGATACTGACATTTTATTTCCTTTTCTGTTAGTTTTGCTTATATTTAAGTATAACATTTTCTACTGACATTTGCAACATTTATCTGACATTTCTCACTATTTGAGATACTCAGGGTATGTGATTTATGTCACTTACGGTGTCCCATGCCATTTATGAGAATGACTAGGGCTATTAGTATTAGTATAGTTAGCATTTAGCCTCATTTCTTGCTTGATGAAAAAATTATGTCACTCTTAGAGTATACACAAAGTGAGCAAGAAACGCAAGCCGAGCCTTTTTGTGAGATAAGTGGTATCTGTCTATTATTCTCAGGACACTTAGCACTAGGCTTGCCTATCATTTCTTTTATGTCTGCTTGTCCTATTAAGAAAGTCTTAGCAAGATAAGCCATGCGTATGCCATTAGTTAATTTTAGATCAACGGCAGTTTTTATATTCTCACTATCTGCAGAAAAATATAGTGAAAGATTTGCGGTACCTTTAAGAATAAGTGCAGCAGACTTAACCCTAGTATAAACCCAGAATTGAATATCAGAATGATTAAGGATAACTGTCTTCCATGCCATTGCATAAGTATCATTAAAGAAATCACCGTCCCAGTGGATACGGAATAATTTATCTGCGTCTTTCTTTTCACAGTCAATAATAAATTCATCTATCATTGCATTAAGTAAAGACACCATAGTATCGCTATCAGCGTCTTTTAGTAATTCCCAATTATGTAGTAAATTCTTCTTTACTGTTGGGAATACTTTTTCAAGTTTGCCAGCATAACAAACACTTTCGCAAACGCTAGTCGCTCCAGGACATGAATAAGATTTGCCTGCGGGTAATCCGAAGGTATTTGCGATTGTTGCTGTTTTTCCATTTGGTGATACGGCATTAGTTACTTTCCTATCTTTGCTTCTTAGTAGTTTAGTCATTAAGGGTCTCGCTTTCTTTCTTTAATTCTAGCATTAAGGACTGACATTTTTTACCCTTGCGAGAATAACTTTTTTTGGAGGGAATTGCAGAGGCAGCATTAGACCTACGTAATTCCATAAGGATACGTAAAGACTCAGGAGATTTTCTTTGCTTCATAAATTAATCTTAGCAGATTTGGGCAAAAATGTCAACTTTCTTAAATGTGATCATTCTCACATAGCCCCCGTGTGATTTTATCTAAATATTTTACACGTGCATTTTTATGCGGGGAAGGGCATAAAAATATTTTAACTACTCTACATATACATAGAGTCTAATCATCTCATCATCAGTCATAGCAAACTCATCATCTTCACCAAAATCATTAGTAATTAGAATAGTCCAACCTAAATCTGTTGTAACAAGACTTTTAACTGTTACGAATTCATCATTATGGCGAACAATATCGCCTTCCATTAATTGATCCGCTTGCAATAGGTCTGCATAAACTAATTCCATGTTCATCATTGTAGCACTCATATTTATTCTAATCCCAATCCTAATTCATATCCTGCATCTTCTTCACCATAGTATTCATCAACTGGGTCAATGAAAGTATCAAGGTGGTGTTGTTCAATAATTGCCCACGCAGGTGCTTGCGTTGAGTTTTTGTATAGAATCTGAAAGTCGCCAACCTTTGGCATATCAATCATTCGGTCATAGTCTTCATCATAGGCTGCATCAATGGCTTCAATGCAAGGTGTTACCATTTCTGCGGGTACTGGTGGATAGTGATTACCCCGCAAGTGATAAAGTAATTGTGTTTCTAAATCTAATACGGCATCTTGGATACCTAGTGCTGTTACGCTTCCCATTATTTTGTTACGACCTTTCGTCCTTCACGATAAAATACTTTTGTGTAGCATTTTAGCGATGGTGTGTATAGATTAACTGTTGAGTATTCGTTAGCAAATCCCCAATCAATATATTTAGCAAACTCTTCATGAGCCTGTAATTCATCTGAGTATTGGAATACATAGTCAGGGCTAGTATTCTCATCATGCGTTACTGTTATTTTATACATTATGCGTTTTCCTTTGTTAGCCATAATTGGTCAATCTGAGTATAGTCTATCTCTGCGTTATTGGCAAGATAGCAATTCAAGCAATATAATTCTGTTATAGATACTGCGTTTTCATTACATCTAATGCAAGTGTCGTTCATTATCCTCTGCTCCCTTGTGTTGGTCGGCAATCGTGTTCCTCTGAGTAATCAAATCCGCAAAAATAGCAATCCATTTTCTCATCACACTTATTGCAAAAATAAGTAAATTGTCCTTCATCACAACAAAAGTGCATAGTATCACTTATGTCATAGAATTCATTTTTATCAATTATCATTATTCACCAACCTTTACTGCTACTGTTGCAAACTTACTTCGCAAAGTGCGGTCATAGATTTCAATGACATAGGCTTCGGTATTTTCTCCATACCAAATTGCAGGGCGGGGAGATGCAGAGATAATTTCTCCCTCAAAGTGACGATTTCGTGAGCGATAGTTTTTACCAATTAGTAAATCCTGTATTGTGTATAGTTTAGTAGCCATTGGGCGACCTCTTTCTTTTTTTGTTATTAAATCTATCCTACCATTAGGGTCTGACATTTCTAGCGGTTCTAAGGGGTAACGCTCCCCTTACTCTAGGTTGACAACCTAGCGTGATTACTTTTTCACCATAAAACCTTATTTATTTTTTCTTACTAGGTAAGTCTATCCTATTACTCATAAATTATCAATCTACTAGCGAGTAGTCTTAAATAATGAGACGCTCAATCAGTGTGATAAATCTCACATCTTAAATGACCTGTGGATAACTTTACTCACCCTGTGGATAACTGCCCGTGTAAAAAAATACACGGGAATTTTTTTGATAAAGATCCAAGCAGTTTAGACTCATGCTCAGGAGTTTTTTTATTTAATTTTCTTTGTGACAAGCATTAAAAAATTTAACATGGTCAAACTTTTCGTTATCACTTTCAAACATTAAAGAAAATTCATCAACCAAATCTTCAAAAAGTAATTGGTCTCCAATTAAATCTTTAAATCCATTTAGAATAGTTGCAGTTGCAACATAGTCTTTACGTGTCATCATTAGAGAGCACCTTCCTGAAAGAGAGCAATTTCAAAGTCTAATTTTTCTGAGGGAGTTGCCTCGGATAAATCTACCCAAGACACTCCTTCCTCATTTATGCGAGCAAATTCAATAAATCCCATTAGTTAGCCACCTTTAGAATTGCATAAGAACCACGCTCATTTAGTTCATCTAGTGCAGGCTGAATGCGTGGTGCAAGCAATTCTTTTAGCATTGACTCTAGCATTACAATTTGCATTGACTCTGAAAGTCTAAGCAGTTGCATTCCTACTGGGTGAGTTTCGTCTACTTCAGTTACGAAAGCGAGATTGTGTTTAATTGAGATTGTCATTTATTTTATTTCCTATTCTTTAGTTTGAGTTTTCATCAATGCATGAGCAAGGCTCTACATCGAAATTATTATTGTTGCCAAGGAATATAATTCCATAGTCATTACATACATCGCAAGGGATAGTCATTAGTGAGTTTATCATTAGATGAGTGCCTTTCCTTTTAGTGTTCCACGAATACCAAGCAAGTCGCATGATACTTTAACGGATACGCCTACTGGCAGTTTAGTTGGATAAGTTGAAATAAAATCTGCAACCTGTCCTTTAGTTGAGAGGGAAATATTTTTAACGCTTCCGTTAAAAGTTTCTAGTTTTATAGTGTAAGTCATTTTGACTTCCTTTCGTTTTGTTAATAATACCATTATAGCATTTTGGGCTGACATTATCAAATCCAAAATCGGACATATCAGACATTTTGAATGTGAATTACATCACACCGTTTTTGCTATTTATTTAATTGTATAAGTAGAATACTACACCATAAAGGTCAAAAAGTCAAGTCTTAAGACGGCGTGTCGCATGTGTTCTTCATCACATTTTGCCCGTGCAAAATCACAGAGTTTTTATTTCTGCGATCTTGGTTTTATTTATTCAACAGGCAAAACTTCAAACGCATTAAATTTTTCTAATTCGCTTTCGCTAAGTTTAGCAAAAACTTTATTTAAATTAAAAACTGCTTGAAGATCTGTATCTGCTTCAGTTACAAAACTAATTAAAACATTTTTCTTCATTTATTTATTCTCCTCAATCTCATCTAGTAGTTCCCAAAGAATTGGCTCTAACTCTAACGCTACTGCGTCTAACTTTTCTTGAAGTGTTTTCATTCGCTTAACTCCAAATCTTTTATGTCTGCAACATAAACATTATCCTTATTTATTCCGTATTTTAATTGGAATTGAAATACATCAATAGCCTCATCATAGGACTCAGCCTCTACATTTATGTAGGTTAGAAACTCAAAGTTTTTCATTTATTTAACTCCCTTGTATAGAAAGTCCCAAGCCTTACGGCATAACACGATAGACTTACAGTTATCGCAACAGATGACTCCATGAGGGTTTAGGTCAAGGTCATAGATGTCTATGCTAGTGCTAACCGCACCGCATACTGATTTTATAGATACATAGGTACTCATTTATTTTACTCCCTCGAATAATTCTTTACATTTATTAGGGTTAGTCATGTATGACTGCCCCTCATGGTATAGCGCAGGGGCTAATACCACTTGACCGCAAGGGCATAAGTTCATCATGCCTTTAGGGTAATCGCTTACAGTAGCAAGTTTAGTCCAAATACTCATTTAGTCACCGACCACTCTGACCATTGAGGCATACGCTCTAAGCCAAAGTCTAACCAAAATCGGTCTATATTGTTTTCACAATTTTGGCAGAAAGTGTATTGTGTATCTGATACTTCTGAGATAGCAGAATATTTAGGGTTATGCTCTACGCATACTGTTGTTTTACTTATTGTAGTCATTTAGTGACCTACCTTTCAATTCAGGATTTCTTTACCTGATTTTCTTTATACTGCAATTATAGCAGGGGGGTCTGACATTTATGACATTACTAGCCAGTAAATCCAAATAGTGAGACGGTTTTTCGTGTGTTTCATGTCACACTTTCAAAACTGTGGATAACTTCTGTGGATAACTTGGGGAAATTATAACAATTACGTAACAATCTTAAAAAGATCGGCGTGTCGATTTGACACGTGCAGCACGGGCGATATGTGATAGACATCACAAAGAAAAAGGGTATTTATACGGCGTGTCGCCTTGACTTTTCAGGGTATCTATGTTATACTTGCCGTATACAAAAAATTAAATAAGGATAAGTAAGGCTAAGAGTGTGATACAAATCACATAGGCCAAGCGTCTCAATATATGAGAATACTAGCAAGTAAGTTGATATTTTTAGATATTTCTGCTATACTTACAGTATCAAGAAAAATTAAATAAGAAATCCTAGTGAGCCTCTGAGCCTACCAAATAAGACTAGAAATAGTATGAGCGTAGCAAATAAGAGCAAATAACCTAGGTCAAGGAAAAAGTTACCACAAGGGTAACGAATAAACGAAAGGTTCAGAATATGAACACTATATATAACGAAATAGCAGAAGAGTTTGGCTCTTCATCTCTATCTATAAATAACCCTCTACCTAGTTACGCATTGAGTATCCGTCAATGCCAAATACTACTAAACAAGTATGGTATGGAAAAGGCTAGTATTATTGCTAAACGCTATGCCTCACTACAATCAAGAAAGGTCGTTAAGTAAATGACACTAGATGAATATAAGCAACATGTAGAGGCGCAACGCCTTACATCTCTAGCCATAGCAATGGAGGCACTACGCAAGTCTAGTGCTATGCAGGCGGTAGATAGTGAATAAGATACTACTCACACTCTCTGCCCTAGTGCTAGTGTTCTCACACTATGCACACCCTCACTATGATAAGTGCTATCAAGGCTTTGAGGGATACACTTGCACACTAACCCACTATACATTTGGAGATAAATAAATGAATGATTATGAAATTGAGCAAGCCTATGCTGATATGCTAGACGAAGTTTATGGCACTGTTATTATTGCAGGCACTGAATTCGAAACATCTAGAGCATTAAAAGAACTAGATCCAATCATGTACAACGAAGGACTGTTAGACTTTACAGATTCTTTACTTGTTTAAATAAATTAAAGTAGTGGGTGCCTTGTGTGCTCACTATTTTTTTTGTTTTTATTTTTTTTAAACATGTATCATACACATTTGCAAAATATTCAGATTTTTGTGAAAATGAAAATATATGCTATAATTCTAATATGACAAATGAAACAGAGTATTCTGGAAATAATTGTTGTGCAGAATGCACATGCATACATCCACATAAATCAACTCCAGTAGAATAAATAATATATAGCGTTACTAAAGGTATATAATAGATATTATGGAAAACTTACAACTATCGCTATTTCCAGGGTATGAATCAGAATTATCATCTCTGGCTGTAAAAATATTTTCAGATTTTTGTTGTGATGGATGTAGTTGCAAGTCTACTTCTGATCATCAGAAAGATACTCAGTATTCATCATTTGCATAAATTCAGGGGATCCAACCCAATACTTCTTGGTATCACTATCCCAAGCACCATTAATGCTATTCATCAATAGATACTTAATAAACCATGTAGTGCTATCAGTATTTGGCTCATTTGGTGCTTTTGTCATTTTAAGAAAACGCATATCGTTAATCTTCTGCCAAGTAATAATAACTCCAGAATGTTCTGGTTTTAGAATTTCGGGGACAGCAGGATTAACCAACCATTCACATTCAAATGTTCTACAAGGCTGTACAGGTCTATTCTCATAGTCACCACAACCTTTACCTATTTGTAAAATAGCACAAGGATTTCCTGGATAGATCGGTTTGCCATTTATAACAGATGCCAAATGGCCTTCACAACACTTAGTACATGTTCCGCAGGAACGCTTTACCACTTCTTGATTGGACATTTGGCCTTTTCCAATCTTGTTTTTAATTTCATAAAACATCCACACTTTCTACATTGCACGGTAGACTTAACAAAAAATTCACATGAGTTACATATTTCAAGGCGGGACTTAACAATTTCCTCTTGGCTTCTTGGTTCATTAGGATTTAACAAATCCCAAGGCTTAACATTATCCGACACTATCTATCTCATCTCTATACGTAACAGAATACTCTCCACCAAATATCTCTGCATAACTGATTATATCACCCATGTATCTTTGGAGTGTATTGCGATCAATAAGTCCTTTTTCATATTTTTTAATACTAGTCAGAGTTCTGGTGGCTAACGGTAAATTGTATAGCGCTGCATTCATATTTAACATGTACTTAGCCAAACCTAATCTTCTAGACACAGGAGCCTGTTTTCCATTTAAAGATGTTTTATATTTTTCAATATCTTCTGTTAAATTATCAATATCGTCAATACTGGGATGGGGCAATAAATTCGACCAGTCTCGCATGTTATCTGCATAATTAACTTTATTAAGATATGTTGAATCTGCATAACCCATGCGTATGTGGTCGTTTGTATTGGTGGGGCTCTCCATCGTCGCAGCAATTAGAAAACAAGTAGCATACGGGAACTTAGACGAGTATTTGGCGACCTTTTGAAAGGTATTAGGGTTAAAGGATGCATCCGCCATGTTGTCGTCTCTAAGACGCATATGGTTGCCAATTGAGACATAGTCTTTTGTGTTCATATCGCAATCGACAAACAAACAATCTTTGGGATCTATATTATCCGCCAGACTTAAAAGATTTTTATCGTATGTGCCAACAACTTCTATTTCAAATTTTCGACTTAACAACTCAGCGCACATAAAACCATCTATGTCTGGTGAGACTATTAGTTTGTTTGAGTATTGTAATGTTTTCTTTATAGCACTAAGCATTTTATTTAGTTCCCCCGTAAAAAATATGTTATACTAAGTCTATCATGACCATTGCAGATATAGTTACCTTAATATTTACATTGTTATCAAGCGCAACTATGATTGTAGCAGGAATTCGTTGGTTTATCAACTCTCAAATAAAAGAAATTAAAGCAGAAGTAAAAGAGATTGGTTACGAAATTCGTCCTAATGGCGGAGGCTCAATAAAAGATCAAGTTTCAAGAATTGAAAAAGAACAAATTAACCAAGGTAAATCTCACGATAAAATGGATGAAAAACTTGACCATATGTATGAGATTCTGATAGAATATATTTCTCGTTATAAGTAATAAAGTTTTCTTGTTTTCTATATATTATATATATAAGATATATTTAAAAACTTATTTATAGTATATTCTTTTTCTTTATATATTTTAAGTATACACACACTTTCTGTATTTGTCAAATGAAATTGCCTTTTTTAATTGTAACAATTTGGTTAATTTAAATATAATGTCTTTTTTGGCATATTATGATATACTTTTACTGGCTAGTATCCAGGATCAATCTACCCAACCCCTCTGCATCTTGGGTACTAGTCATATTTATGGTATAATCATTTATTATGACCTGCTCTTATTGTACTTCAAGTCTTGAACAATTAGGAACATCACCAGCAAATGTCCAATGGTCGATTGTTCGTGGAAACACTGGAACACTTCGCATAGATTTTCTAGAAAATGATGAAGCCACATTTTTTGATACCACTGATTGGACATACAAGGCTACTGCCTATGATGTTTTGACAACATTTCTTGATGATATTAAAGTTACCCCATATCTTGGATATGTGATTATGACAATTCCAGCATCTACAACAGCCAATTGGGGAACTAAGTTTAGTTCAATAGTTGCAGAACTTCCTTTTGATCTTCAAGTAACTATTCCAGATGGATCTTCAACTTTTACTTGGACACCAGTAACAGGAACAATCTGTGTTCTTGGAGATGTAACAACTGGAGGTATTCGATGAATCTTCCACCAGTTACTAAAATATCTCAACCAACACCTTTGACACCAACAATAGTAAAAATTAATGGAAAGGTTTACAAGGTAAAGAAATAATGGCAACGTATAGAGATTCTAGTTCTGGTGCATATAATATTGGATCAGTACCCCCACAAGTTAATTGGACAATTGTAAGAGGAGATACTTCATCTTTTCAAGTTTATGTTACAGATGATTTAGAGGCACCATTAACAATTTCCGATTGGATAATTGATATGGAAATTAAAAGACCAAATACAACTCCTGGAGTATTTACAGATGATGCTGTAACAATCGTTACTTTAAATCCAGCACCTTCAGATTCAGATGGACCTGGAGAATTTACTGTAGCATTAACAAAAGAAGAGTCTGCAATTTTATTAACAGGAGATATTTTTGATATTGAATTAAGCAAGGTAGGAACTGTTTGGACTGTTGCTCGTGGAACAATTATTCTTCTTGAGGATGTTACAAATTAATGGCTAGTGCAGTACTAAGGTCAATTAAATATCCAAATATAAATGTAAAAGAAAATAATCATTCATCTAGTTTAAAAGATAAAGGACCAAAATCATCACTATCTTTGGTAGATTATCCTGTATCATATATTAATGATAATAACCACAAATCTGTAATAAAAGATAAAAATTCAATTACTCATATAGCACAAATACTTCCATTTAGAGTTAGATTTCAAAATACTAGAATTAGTGGATACTCTCCTTCAAATCCCGCACCAATTGGAATTGCTGTTATTGGATTTAACAACTATATACTTTAAAAAAAATGGTATAATGTAACCATGGCTAAAATATCAATAAATGACGTAAAAGCAAAGTTTGAAACAGGGGACAGACCTTCAGGTTCAGACTATGTTGATCTTATTGATACACTTTCTGCAAATTCAACAGATTTAGGATCAAAAGGAAATAATGAAATATCGATTACTGGTCTTGAAAATGAAACTCTGATAGATTCATTTTTAACATCAGAATGGCGTTCAATTAAATACCTTGTCTCATTATCTTATGTTTTTGATGGACAGAATAAATTTTATTCAACAGAATTTGCCATATTAATTGACCATGATAATATCAATGTTAATGAATATGGAACTATGGACAATGATGGGGATATTGGAACTGTTATCGTCTCAACAGGAAGTGGAGTAGTATCTTTGATTATTACTCCAAATCCAGACTATAAGCCAGTCACTGTGCGTTATTCACGCATGGGACTTAAGGCATAATCTAAAAGGAGATAATAATGGCAACAGTAAGTAAAGACTTCAGAATTAAATCTGGTCTCATTGTTGAAAGTGGATCAATCACGACCCCACTTACAACAGCAGGTATTATATTAACAAATAGTTCTGGTGTTTTAAGTAGCACTGCAACTATTGCTAACTCATACCTAACAAATTCAGCAATTACATTTGGATCCACTTCACAAGCACTTGGATCTACAATTTCAAATATTGCTGGCGTAACAATTAACAGTACAACAATCCCTTCAAGCAAAACACTTGTCGTAACAACAGACATTGGAACTTCAGTACAAGAATATGATGCAGATCTTTCTGCAATTGCTGCACTAACTGGTTCATCTGGTTTCTTAAAAACAAATGGTTCTGGAACATGGTCAGTAGATACAGGAACATATTTAACTGCTGCAGTAACAAGTGTTGGTCTTTCATTACCAAACATTTTTTCAGTAACAAACTCTCCAGTTACATCTACTGGAACACTTACTGCAACTCTTGCATCACAAACTGCAAACTATGTATTTGCAGCACCTAATGGTTCAAATGGAGCACCTACATTCCGTGCACTTGTTAAAGCAGATATTCCAGGAACAGCAAATACTCTTGTTTTGAAGGCTGATTCTGGAACTACAGAAGGAACAGATCTTTATACTTTTGATGGATCAAGTAATAAGACACTTAACCTTATTGGTGGAAGTAATATTACAATTACTAAGGCTGCAGGATCATGGACAATTTCTGGTGCTGCTTCTGGAGTAACAACACTATCATTTGGTAGCACAGGACTTACACCAAGTACTGCAACAAGTGGTGCTATAACAGTAGCAGGAACATTAGTTGCAGCAAATGGTGGTACTGGTTTATCATCTTATGCAATTGGTGATATTATTTATGCAAGTGGCTCAACAGCACTTTCTAAATTAGCAGCAGTTGCAACAGGAAACGTACTTATTTCTGGTGGTCTTACAACTGCTCCATCATGGGGTAAGGTTGATCTTACAACACATGTTTCTGGAACTCTTCCAGTAGCAAATGGTGGTACAGGAACAAATAGCGGTTCTATAACAGGAACTGGAGCACTAACATATACTTCTGGTGGAACTAATACAAATATTAACCTTGTTCCAAATGGAACTGGTACTGTAGATGTTGCTTCTAAACGTATTACAAGTGTTGCAACTCCAACAGGGGATTATGATGCAGCGAATAAACTTTATGTTGATAATGCTGTTAATGGTCTAACATGGAAGGCTGCTGTAAATCTTTTTGCTACTGCAAACGTTGCACTTACTGGATCTACAGGTTCTCTTACAATTGATGGGCATACAGCATTAACTGCAACCCATAATGGATATAGAATTTTATTAAAGGCTCAAACAACAGATACTCAAAATGGTATTTATACATATTCTGATGCTGGTTCTGGATATACACTTGCTCGTTCAACAGATGCAGATTCATATACAGAACTTATTGGTGCAACAGTATTTGTTGAAGAAGGTACAACATATGGTAAAACATCATGGGTACAATCTAATCACTATATAACATCTTTTGCTTCTCAATCATGGAACCAAATTGCAGGTGCTGGAACAATTACTGCAGGTGCAGGTCTTGCTCTAAATGGTGCAGCATTTGATGTTGGAACTGCTTCAACAGCAAGAATTGTTGTAAATGCAGATAACATTGATCTTGCAACAGTTTCACAAAGCAATACCACTGGATCTGCAGGAATTAACTTTGCTCAATCAGTAACTGTTGATTCGTATGGTCGTGTAACTGGTGTAGCATCAGCAGATGTAAGAACAGCAACATCTTCTGCTTTGGGTATTGCATTATTCCCAACATCACAATTTACAGTAACATCTGGTTCAGTAGCAGTAACAGCATTATCTGGTGCATTAATTACTAGTGGACTAGTTGGGGCAACTTATGGTGGTACTGGTGTAAATAATGGTTCTAATACAATTACTCTTGGTGGAAACGTAAGCACTGCTGGTGCATTTACAACATCAGGTGCATTTGGAATTACTTTTACTGCAACTGGTAGCACAGGAGTTACACTTCCAACAACTGGAACACTTGCAACATTAGCAGGATCAGAAAGCCTTACAAATAAGAAACTTGGTTCTCTAACAAGCAATGGTCTTGTTACAACTTCTGGTGGAGATGGAACTCTTAGCGTTACTGCAATGGCTTCAGGAATTGCAACATTCCTTACAACACCAACAAGTGCAAACCTTGCTTCAGCATTAACAGATGAAACTGGATCTGGCGGAACTATTGTTCTATCTGCAAGCCCAGCACTTACTGGAACTGTAACATTTGGTGGAAATGCTGCAATAGTAACTGCTTCTGGTTCAACAACTGGAACATCAATTCTAACACTAAGTTCTGTTTTTGTAGCAGCAACATATGATGGAGGAGAATTCTTAGTTAAGATTAAAAATGGAGCAAACCTTGAAATTATTAAAATTGCTCTTGTTACTAATGGAACTGACTTCTATATAACTCAATATGCAGATGTTCAGTCCAGTGCATCACTTGCTACAGTTGATTTTTCAATAACAACTGGAAGTGTTAATATCCTAGTTACTCCAGTAACGGGAGCAACTGGAACTACTTCTGTTAAGGTTATGGGTAATCTAGTAGCAGCATAAAAATATAGCAATTAAGGAAGGGACTAGAGAAATCTAGTCCTTTTCTGCTTTCTATTATTATGCTATAATGGACTTACTATGTTCAGAAGGATAGTGAATTTTGGCAACTAACAGTAAAGATTTTAGAGTAAAAAATGGTTTAGTCGTAGAAGGATCAACGGCAACTGTTAATGGGTCAGCAGTCCTTACTGCTGGAAGTTCAATAGATTTGTTATCTGATGTTAATACTACTTCTGTATCAAATGGTCAAGTGTTAGCATATTCTTCTGGACAATGGATTCCAACTACTATTTCTGCTACTGGTGTTACCGTTTCAGAAACAGCACCAACTGGATTAACTGGAGCAATGTGGTTTAATTCAACAACAAGTAGATTTTATGTTTATTATGATTCATTCTGGGTAGAAGCAGCAGCACCAGTTGCAGCAGTTGGACAATTTGATGGTGGTTTACCTAGTACAACTTATGGTGGTATAGCACCAATTGATGGAGGAAGTGTATAATGAGTATTCAAATTCAATTAAGACGTGGAACTGCTTCTGAGTGGACTACTTCTAATCCAATTCTTGCATCAGGAGAAATTGGTTTTGAAACTGACACATTAAAGGGTAAAGTGGGAAATGGATCAAGTACTTGGTCTTCATTGTCTTATGTATTTATATCCAACTCATTTGCAAATCCAATGACAGCAGTTGGAGATATTATTTATGGTACTACTAGTGGCACCGCAACAAATCTTGCAGGAAATACTACATCAACAAAAAAGTTTTTGCGTCAAACTGGAACAGGAATAATTTCGGCTGCACCAGCATGGGATACATTAGTTGATGGAGATATTCCAACAGCACTAACTGGAAAATCATATAATGGGTTAACATTAACTTCTACAACAGGAACATTCACCCTTACTGCAGCAAAAATATTAAGTGTTAGCAATACTATTACTCTTACTGGAACAGACGGAGTTTCAATAAATCTTGGAGCAACTAATGGAACTTTAGGTTCTGCAGCATTTACTGCAACATCAGCATATGAGCCTGCAATTACAACTCTTGCAATATCTAAAGGTGGAACTGGAACTCAAACAGCCCCAACACAGTATGGATTAATTTATGCAACTTCTGCAACCGCTTACGCATCAACTGCTGCTGGAGCAAGCACACAGGTATTAATTGGAAATGCTGCAGGATCACCAACTTGGACAAATATTTCAGGTCTTACAGTCTCTTCTGCATCAACTGCAACTACTGCAACAAATCTTTCAGGAACAACACAATATTCACTTCCTTATCAATCAGCATCTGCAACTACTGGATATGTAGCAGTTGGAACTGCTGGACAAGCATTAGTTTCAGCAGGCGCAGCAGCACCCGCTTGGACAACATTAACTTTAGAAAACTTACCAGATGCTTGGGTTAAAAAGTCTGTAAGAGTTGCTACAACAACAGCCCTTGGCGGAACATATGCAAATGGAACTGCTGGTGTAGGTGCAACATTAACTATTACTTCTACTGCAACACTTGATGGTGTTACCTTAGCAAACGGTGACAGAATTTTAGTAAAAGACCAAGCAACTACTTTTCAAAATGGTATCTATACAAGAACAAGCGCAACTGTTTTAACAAGAGCCACAGATGCAGATGCACCTGGAGATATTTCATCAGGACTTGTTGGAGTAGATGAAGGTACTGTAAGCGGTGGTTCAGTGTTTACAACCTACTTTAAAGCAACAGATACTATTGGCACAACAGCAATAGTATGGTCTATAGTAGTTGACACGTCTCAATTTGGAACAGGTATTAGTACATTTTTAGCAACTCCTTCTTCTGCTAACTTAGCAACAGCAGTTACTGGAGAAACTGGTTCTGGAGCATTAGTATTTGGAACTTCTCCAACAGTATCATATTTAGCATTAGCAGCAGGAACAGCAACTGCTAGTCAGGCTCCACTTAAATTTACTTCAGGTACTAACTTAACAACTGCAGAAGCAGGAGCAGTTGAATATGATGGAACAGTAGCAACTATAACTCCAAGTACTAACTTTGGTCGTGCACCAATAGCAACTCCAATTATTACTTCAGGTGCTGGAACTTCAGGAATTACTTTAAATACAAACTATGCTTTATTTCCTACAGCAGCAGATACAATAACTTTGCCACTAGGAACGTATGCAGTGCAAATGTCATTTTTACTTACTGTTACAACATCTACTGTTGCATCAGTATTGAATATGTCAATACGTGGAGCAGGCACTGCAGTAGGAACATTTTCTTGGAATGGAATGGGTGTTGCGGGTACTGGAACATCTACTGCTTCAGCACCAACACAATATTCTGCAGTACAGCAGACTGCAGTTGCAACAGCAATTACTATAGCACCAACATCTGCTACCAACCCACGTACATACTTTGTGACGGGAACTGGTATTTTAAGAATTACAACAGCAGGAACAATTATTCCAGCATATCAGTTTGCAGCAACACTAACCTCTGGAACAGTAACATTTGGAACAGATAACTATTTGATGATTACCCCACTTTCATCAAGCGGAACTGCAGTTTCTACTGGTGCTTGGGCTTAAGGGTAGCGGGTACTAACTAGTGGCAGCAGTAGACTTTCCAAATTCACCAACAGTAGGATATATATATACAACTGGTGATATATCTCGTAAATGGGATGGAACAACTTGGTCAGTTATTGCTACAACTATTACAGGTCCAACTGGTGCCACAGGTCCAGAAATTCTAAGTGCAACAAGTCCAATACTTTGGGATTCTGGAACTAGGATATTATCTTTTGCTGGACTAAATTCTATTCTTCCAACACAAACCTCAAATGCAAATAAATTTTTACAAACAAATGGATCCACAACATCTTGGGCAGATGCAGCAGTATCAATAACAAATGATACATCTACAGCAACTACTCTATACCCATTATTTACTTCTAGCACATCTGGAACAATAACTGCTGCAAGTGTTACATCATCTAAGTTAAAATATACTCCAAGCACAGGACTTTTAGAAACTTCTGCTATAACTACTACTGGTGCTTTGATAGTTGGCGGAGATTTAACAGTCAATGGAACAACAACAACTATCAATGCTACAACTTTAACAGTAGATGATAAGAATATTGAATTAGGCTCTGTAGCAGTACCTTCAGATGTTACAGCACAACTTGGAGGAATTACTCTTAAAGGTGCATCAGATAAAACTTTTCAATGGACAAGTACTGGTTCAAATTGGGCTTCATCTGAAAATCTTGATTTAGTTACTACCAAAGTTTATAAAATAAATAACGTTGAAATTCTTTCTGCTACAAAAGTTTTGGGTATAACTCCAACAATAAATGCTACTGGATTTACGTTATCTGGTGGTACAACAGCAGTAGCCGTTACATTTGCTGGTGGAGCAGCATACACTGTTTCTGGTACAAATGCTCAAACATATACAATGCCAACTGCTGGTGGTACACTAATAACTGGTTCATCTCCAACAATTACTACTCCTCAACTTCAACTTGAAACAACTGCAAGAACTACAGAAGGTTCTGTGTATTGGGATTCTACGTATGATATTTTGAAAATTGGAGATGGTACTGCTGCGGTATCGTTTTACCCATTTAATATTAATGCTACAGCAAAAACAGCAGCATATACATTAACAACAACTGATTATAATACTCTAGTACAGATGAATGGTGCATTTGCATTTACAATAAACACCTCACTTTCAGCAGCACCTGCTGGAACACAGATAAACCTTTTGGCTCTTACTGCTGGAGTCTCTGTAACTGTTACTGGAATAACTGTTTATTCTACACCAGGATTAAAATTAAGAGCACAATATTCTGCTGCAACCTTAATATGTCTTGCATCAAATGTTTGGCTTTTGACGGGAGATCTAAGTGCTTAATCTTAATGGTATAATAAATAGACAGAAAGAGGACAATCATGGCATTCCCAGGTACATATAATTTTAACTACTACGTTGGTGATACATATCAATTTAGAATTTATCCAAAAGATGCTGATGGAAATACATTCTCTTTAGATGCTTATACTTCTGCAGCATTTACTATAGCCAACAAACGTGGTGGTGGTGCAGGGGTAACACAAATTAATGCAACTGCAGAAATTGACACTACAACAGACTCAGTATTATGTACTATATCACCAACAAAAGGAAGAAATCTAAATGCTGGAACAACATATGTATATGATATTCAAATAACAGATAATATTAATATTTACACATTATTGACTGGAACAATTACACCAACAGCAGAGATTACTGGAGCAGTTTAATATGGCGGATGCAGTAGTTGGTTCGTTAGACTTAAACGTATTTGGTGGTCCAGCAGCACTAGATGTATCTGTTGATTTTGGTAAACAAGGAGTTCGTGGCAGTAAGTTTTGGCTAGGACAAGGAAATCCAGTTTCGGCATTATCAGGTCAAGAAGTTTTAATAAATGACTTATATATAAACACATTACCAACTGACCAATATTATGGATGGCTGTATCAGTATTTAATTGAAACTGGAAATGAAGTTTGGACAAAAGTTTTTTCTATTAATCCTATTCAATATACTATTAATAAGCAACAAGAGTTTGTGTCTGGCTCAACTACAGTCTTAATTCCAATATCTCAATTTACTTCAGATACAGGAACACTTGTATCAACTTTTTCAATTACATATAATATTGAAGGAACAAATCCAATAGCAACATCTTTTACGCCATCAATTGTTGGGACAGACCTTTCAATTGTTATAAAAGCAATAGACTATTCTGGTAGTGCTTGGTCAAATTTAACAGGAGAAAAAAGTATTAATATGTTTATTTCTTATAGAGCAGCAGTGGCATAGGGAGATTAAATGACACAAGATATTGGTGGCGTATATGTTACACAAATTCCTGCTTTAACTGATAATGCAGATATTCAAGAAGCATTTAGACTATACCACTACGGAGCATCTACAGGTGTCTATAATAAAGATAATGAAAATCCAGATTTTCTTTTACAAAACTCAATTGCTGGTTATTTAAATAGTCTTCAAAATCAAATTGATACAGTAAGTGGTACATTGGGTGTACAAACTTCACAATGGTCCTCTAAAGGTTCATTAGTTACTGCAAAAACATCAGGATTAGGAGTAGAAGTATATACTTTGCCAGTAGGCTTAACTAATGGAATGGTTTTAACAGTAAAATCTGCTTCAGCAAATGGAGCAGGTATTGAGTGGCTTGCACCAGATGTATTATCAGATAATACAGTTACTCTTTCTAATAAAACTTTAACTGCTCCAAAATTTGGCTCTAGTGGATACATAGCAGATAATCTTGGACTACCACTAATTTCTTTTCCTGCCACAATTTCTTCAGCAGTTAATGCTATAACAATTTCTAATGCTACAACTGGAAATAAACCAAGTATTGCAGCAACTGGAACAGATACAAATATAACCCTTAATTTAATTTCAAAAGGAACAGGAACTGTACAGATAAATGGTAGTGATATACCAACATTAGCAGGAGTTCAAACATTTACTAATAAAACTCTTACAAGTCCAACAATTACAAACCCAACAGTTTCAGGACTATATATTTCTGATTCAAACATTGTTTTTGAAGGTACAACTGCAGATGCATACGAAACAACTTTAACTGTTATTGATCCTACTGCAGCAAGAACAATTACCTTACCAGATATTAGTGGAACTGTAATTACTACTGGAAATCTTACAGGAATTACTTCTACTGGAACTATTACTTCTGGTGCTTGGAATGGTTCAGGAATTGCTACTTCATATGGTGGTACAGGACTTTCATCATTTACCGCAAATGGAGCAGTCTATGCTTCGTCTACTTCTGCATTAACTACTGGAACGCTACCTGCAATTTCGGGAGGGACTGGACAAGCATTATATACAGTAGGAGATATTCTATATGCTAATACAACAACTACATTAAATAAACTTTCACCTACAACTAATGGATATCTTTTAACCCTTGTTGCAGGAGTTCCTGCATGGGCAGCAGCACCAGTATCCCTTCCTACACAAACTGGTAATGGTGGTAAATATCTTACAACAGATGGAACTACCGCTTCTTGGGCAATTATTGCTGCAGGATATACAGCACCTACACTTGGAACAACACTCCTTGTTTCTGGAACAACTATTTCAAATGTTGCGGGACTAACAATCAATTCAACAACTATTCCAACAAGTGGTGGAACAGCATTAGTTACAGGAAATACTGGAATTCAAAATGTTTCAGGTAGTGTTGTTGATCATTTAACAACAAATGCACAGATTGCCTCATATTCTCTAGTCCTTGCTGATGATGGAAAATTAGTTGAGACAAATGTTGCTACTGCAAACAACATTACAGTTCCATTAAGTTCAGCACAAGCATTTCCAGTTGGAACTCAAATTAATATTTTACAAACAGGTGTGGGACAAACAACAATAGTTCCAACTGCAATTACAACAGCAACATATTCCTCTGGAGGTGCAGCAGCAGCAACCACAGTAGTTATTGCAGCAACAAATGCAGCAATTTTGGCAGGACAAAAAATAACTGGAATAGGATTTGCAGATAATGCCTATGTTGTAAGTGTATCTACTACTACAATAACATTTTTTCCTGCAGCAACTTCTCAAATTTCAGGAACATTAACATTTAGCATTCCAGTTTTTGCAACACCAGGATTAAAACTAAGAAGTCAATGGTCATCTGCTACTTTAATTAAAAGAACTGCAGATTCAAGAACCTCTACAAATTATTCTCTTAATACTTGGGTATTAATAGGAGATCTTATAGCATGACTCCAATAATCCCTGGAATTATTGCATCATCAGATGGACATCAACCAGGTACTCCAATTATTGTTTCAGCAACTGCTCCAACTGCTACTACTGCTACCGTTAATTTTACTGCACCCACATATTTAGGCAAGCCTGCTGGAACATCCTATACTGCAACATCTTCTCCAGGAGCACTTACAGGAACAGGAACAGGAACACCAATTACTGTTTCTGGCTTAACACCATCTACAGCCTATACATTTACAGTTACACTTAGCAATGGTGTTGGAACTTCTTTGGCAAGTGGAACAGCATCTGCAACAACACCTGCAGCAGGTCCATTCTTCCCACCATTCTTCCCATTCTTCCCATTCTTCCCACCTGCATTCCCATTCTTCCCATTCTTCCCACCTGCATTCCCATTCTTCCCATTCTTCCCACCTGCATTCCCATTCTTCCCATTCTTCCCACCAAAATTTGCTCAAAAGTGTATTCATGGAGATGCAAGAGTTCTCACTACAAGTGGATATATGGCTGCAAGAGATATCAAGGTCGGAGACAAATTGTTAACAGTAAGTGAAAATAGTATGACAAAAATAACTCCAACATTCCACGATATGTCAATATCTAATAAGATTGAATTTGTAGAAGTAGAAGTAACAACTAATAATATAAGTCAAGAAAAACTAATTAAGTTTAATAATACTTTAGACAAGTTCTCTTTACATCAGCCAATATATGTAAAGACTGAAAATGGAATTGATTGGAAGCCAACTGGAGAAGTTATGTTGGGAGATGTTCTTGTCAATGTTAACTCAGAGTCTGGAAATATTTCATATACAATTGTAGAGAATATTGAAATATTTGATGCTGAAAATGTTTATGAAATTAGAACAACCCCACTCCTCTGGTTTATTGTAGGAAATTATTTAGTAGTATCTTAATATGGATTCATATATTTCTAGATGGGAAAATGATCCCATGTTTATTGACTTAAACGGTAGATACAATAAAATTCATGGTATTGACAATAAACTTAATACTGCCTTTATTGGAAGACTTTACATATTAAGACAATTAGCAAAACAACAACTATCAAAAAATAGTAATTTTGCAGAATGCGGAACTTATGCTGGAATGTCAGTGCATTTTGTAGCAGATATTTGTAGTCAAAGATTTATTGGTATAGATTCATTTGAAGGAGTTTCAGAGCCTGGACCAAACGATACAGAATACTTTAAAACATTAAAACTTGCAATACCGCAAGAAATTGCAGAAAAAACAATGCAGTCACATAAAAATGTAGAACTATACAAAGGATGGATTCCAGAAATATTTAGTACAATCGATAGTTTAGAATATTCTTATGTTCATATTGATGTTGATTTATACGAACCAACAAAAAATTCTATAGAATATTTTTGGCCTAAACTAATTAACGGAGGTGTTTTAATTTGCGATGATTTCGGATCTTATAAAACAATAGGAGCAAGAAAAGCAATGTTAGATTTTTTTAAACAGGATAATATTTTAGAATTGCCAACTGGACAAGCCATAGTATATAAAAATGAATAAATATTTAATTAAAGCCGTACAAATTGATGTTAATGGATTATGTAATGCAAAGTGTTGGTTTTGTCCTGTTGCTTATGTAGGAAATCCTAAAGAAGCAATTAAAGATATGTCTTTATCGGATCTTGAAAATATTTTAAAACAATTACAAGAAGGTAAAGGAATTTTTGTAGATCCCTCACTAAATATTGTTTATACTGCAAACTATAATGAAGTTTTGCTTTACAAAAATTTTGAAGGGATGCTAGATTTATATAGAAAGTATAATTTTAAAATTAATATACTTAGTAATGGAATAGCCCTTACTAAATCTAAAGTTGACCTACTAGTTAAAAATATAGACATTATAAATGAAGTTCTTTTAAATATTCCTTCAGGAAATGAACAGCGTTGGTCAGAGTATACAAATATGAATCAATCTTTATTTAAAAAGGTTGTTGCAAATGTAAACTATGCATTTAAAAATCTTAATACACAATTTAGAATAATGGTTAATGGGCTAGATGATAGATCAATAACAGAAAATGGTGGCTGGGTAGACCTTTTAGAAAATACACCCAAGTTAAACTTAAGTATTGAAGATGGTTCTCTTAAGGCTGAAATTTTAGAACTTCAAGAACTTTTTCCTGGAGTTAATATATTTGAAAATTATCACCTATATGATCGTGCAGGACATTTAGAAGATTTAAAAATTCTTAGTCAATCAAAAGCAATTAATAAATATTTGTCAAACCCAGATTTAAAGGTTATAGGATGCAATGGTGGGATTGGTGTACGGGATAGAACTAGAGAGTGGATTCATATTAATCCTAACGGAGATTTATTTATTTGTTGCAATGACTATGATTTTAAAACTATTTATGGAAATACCAATAAGGCAACTTTAGAAGATATTTGGAATAGTAAGAATAGATTAGAAATGATTAATAAATCTTATTCTGATCTGTGCACTAGATGCTCTGCTGCAGTTTGGGGTAAATAGCATTTATCTTAATGCTATAATATATATATGAAAGCATGTGTAATATCTTTAAATTTAAGTAAGGGCTTGGTTATTAAGTCACATCTAGAAGAAAAGTCTATACCCTTTAAATATTTTTATGATTTTAATGATTCAAAACTATCAGTCTATCCAGAAACTACTCAAGGAATTCACGACTATATAGATTCTATTTATGAAGGCAATGATGTTTTTATTGAATTCCCCATGGCTTTTGAATATCAGTATATGTATCAAAAAGATAATGATACAAAGTTTGTATATGTAAATATAGATAAAGTACAATGGATAGAAGCAATGAATAGTCTAAAAGCATATCCTTTTGAATCTGCGCCATATCCTTTTGAAGAGTATTTTTGCAAAAAATATCTAAATACAGATGTTGCAGAAATTGCAAACCTAACAAATGAAGATTTATCTGAAATATACGATGCACATGTTTTGGCAGTTGATACTTTTTTTGCAAATAACTCAAACTGTATTAAAATAGACATTGATAATCCATTGTTTTTTGAGATTTTTGATGAATTCTTATCAATATAACCCAGAATTAGATAAAGATTTTTTTCAAGTTATTTCTGATTGGTGGCCAAATGATGATGTATCTTTATTATTTAAAAATCCAATGTATGATAGATATTATATTATGTGGAAGTATTCTAAATTAATATCAACTCTTGAAGGTGATTTTGTAGAGTGTGGAGTCTATAATGGAAGCACTGCAAATATTATGGCTACAAACTGTAATAATACTTTGCATTTATTTGATTCTTGGGAAGGTCTATCTGAATTAGGACCATATGACAATGCAATATATGAAGACTTAACTTTTGGATTTACAGATTATAAATTTAAATACGAATTTAAAAAAACAAAGCAGAATTTAATAAAACATGATAACATTAAATACTACAAAGGTTGGATTCCAAAAGTATTAAATCTTGATACAAAAATATCATTTTTACATTTAGATTTAGATCTTTATCAGCCAACAAAAGACTGTTTAGAATATTTTTGGGAAAAAATAATTGATGGTGGCATAGTCTTGTGTGATTTGCACAATGAAGTTTCTACAGGAGCCTCAAAAGCAACAAAAGATTTTTTTAGTAATTTAAGAGATATAAAAGTTTTATCAACAGGTCAAGCAATAATTAAAAAATAGGAGGAAAATGATAATTAACCTAACAACAAGCAATTTGTGTTTTGATGATATTTTGCTAGTTCCAAAACAATCTAATATTAAAAGTAGAGCAAACATATCATTGTCTTCAACAATTGGAAATCTAAATAATCCAACTGCATGGATTAGTCTAGGAATTCCTGTTATGACTGCACCAATGGAATTTATAAATAGTAATGAAATGATTATTAAAATAATAGATCATGGTGGAATGGCCTTTATAAATAAATTTCAAAATGATGAAAAAAGATTTAGTCAGTTTAAATCTTTGCCAAATAGAATAAAAGACTTAAATCGTTTAGGTTTTGGAATAGACCTAGATGAAGCCCAAAATGCTGAATTTATTAATAAAGTTTTATCTTATGGGGTAAAGACTTTAGTTATTGATACCGCATTAGGTCACTTGGAAATGGTTGTTGAAGTAATTAAAAACTTAAGATCTCGTATTCCAAACAATATTCATATTATGACAGGGAATGTTTCTTCGTACGAGGCATATAAAAATTTAATGGACTCTGGTGCAGACTCAGTAAGAGTTGGTATTGGTGGAGGGGCTGCCTGTATAACTAGAATTGTAACAGGTTTTGGGGTACCAGTTTTAGCGTCTGTTATGGACATATACAAGCATGTTCAAAACGATATAGTAAATGGAATAGTTTCTGATGGTGGTATTAAGGCAAATGGAGATATAGTTAAGGCTTTGGCAGCAGGGGCATCAGCAGTAATGATTGGCAGCATGTTTGCAGGGCATGAAGAATGTGATAGGCAAAGTGATGGTAGATTTTTATTTCGTGGTCTAGCATCTGAAAGTATTAAGTTAGATCCAGTTAATGGAATTGCCACAGGTGAAGAAATACATCATATTGAAGGCGTATCTGGCTATGTTGAAAATAAAGGTAGCATAAAAAAAACACTTATGGGCATAACTGATAATCTTAAAAGTGGCTTATCTTATTGTGGGTCAGAAGACTTAATATCATTTAAAAAAGATGTTAGTTTTATTCAAGTTTCTTCAGAATCTTTAAAGGAGTCTAGGAGTAGGATATAAATAAGTGCTATCACTAGCAATAAATTTGACAATCTTGTATCTATGGTATATAATTAAATTATAAAGAAAGAGAGATATTTATGTGGGATAAAATAGAAACGCTTGCTCCAGGAATTTTTGTTTATAGAAATAACATAAAACAAGAATTGGATATAATCAATAGGCTAGAAAATGTTTTAGATGATCTTGCACCATATGGTGAAATATCTAAAAATGGAAAACCATATCATTGGCTGCCAGCATATGTCGGGTATCAACAACTTATGCCAGAATATCGGGACTGTAATGATTTTAAATTTAAAAAAACAGATATAGAACATGATACTAGTGAAGAGTCAATAAAACTACAAGGAATTTGGCAAGACTGCTACGATCCTCAAAAAAAGGCAGTAGATGATTATTGTCAAAAATTTAATATTATGGAATTAAGATATTGGGAAGCATTTAATTATATTCGTTATCGCCCAGGACAACACTTTATGGAGCACCATGATCATGGATTTTCATATAATTGTACAGTTTCTTTAGTCTCATATTTTAATGATGACTATGAAGGTGGTGGACTTTATTTTAGGCTTCAAGGAATTACCTATCAACCAAAAGCAGGAGATACAGTAATTTTTCCTTCTAACTATATGTATCCTCATCAAGCATTACCTGTAATTTCTGGAACCAAGTATTCTCTTGTAACAATGTTAGATTATAGTAATAAATACCATAAACCAGAAATGTATCAGGAAACAGGAGAATGAGTACATTAGTATCTTTTATTTCAAACAGACCTGGGCTAACAAAACAAAGTAAGTCTGTTCCACTTCCAATAATCAAAACAATTCCAGATTGGTATAGAAAAGCAGATCGTTTTGCTAAAATGCCAAATGGAGAATACTATAAAGCAAATAGTCAAATATGTCCAGTAACAAAAGAAGGAACAACTGATGACTATGGAAAAATTCCTACATGGAAAGCATGTCCAGCAATTTTTGATATTATGGGTACTGGATATTCTTTAAACACTCCATGTGATTTAGAGTTTTTTATTAATGATTCTGGAACTATAGATTGCAAAGTATTAGATAAACAGTTTGAAGATTTTATTCAACAAAGAGCACCTATGGCACAATTTGTTACACCACATGGATATCATGATTATCATTTTGCATTTTGGGTGCATTGGAACATAGTACTTCCAGAAGGTTATAGCGCAATATATATGAGTCCAGCAAACAGATATGAACTTCCTTTTATAACTAGTCAAGGAATAGTTGATAATGATAGTGTCAATATCTCTGGAACTTTTCCATTTTGGGTTCGTAATAATTTTGTAGGAGTTGTTCCAGCAGGAACTCCATTTTCTCAGATAATTCCTTTTAAAAGAGAAGATTGGAAATCAGAAATAATTATTGAAGATTATAATAAAATGTATAAAAAAAATGTAAACAATTCTGAAAAATATCGTGTTCCAGATGGTGGAGTGTATAAAAATGAAATATGGAAGCAAAGGAAATATGAATGATAAATAGTTGGACAGATTTACCTAGACTAGAAATAGAGTCACAACGTTTATCCAATATAGATATTGGAAACGGTATAGTTGCAATTAATGCTGGCTATGGAATAAATATCTACCGCAATGCAATTAAAAAAGATGAATGTCAAAATATTATCAATAGTTTAGAAAATGAAATTGCTCTTAATATACCTGGCATTACTTGGCGTGGAGCACAGGTAAATGATACACAAGACAATGACTATGTAAGAAATTGTGTTGATCTTAAATATAAAAAAGAAGATTTGGGAGTAGGACTTCCACTTAATCAAACATTAAGTGCTGTACACGACAGTGTAGAAAAAAGTTTAGATCAATGTTTAAAACATTATGAAAGTTTATGGCATTTAAAAATGCACTATAAAGAAGCATTTAATTTTGTAAAATACAATCCAGGGAAATACTTTAAAATTCATGCAGACCATGGTCCGTATTATGCATGTACTATTTCTGCTGTAGCATACTTAAATGACAATTATATTGGTGGAGAGTTAAGTTTTGTAAGACAGGGATTAACAATTAAACCAGAAGCGGGAGATATTATTTTATGTCCTTCTAATTTTGTTTATGAACATGCATCACTTGAAATTATATCTGGAACAAAATATTGTGTTGTAATGATGACTGACTATAATGATTTACATCATCAACCAGAATCTTATGATTATAGTAGAATTTCTGTAGGAAAGTATTAAATGTCAGATATAACTGTATATAAAAGAAAAGGTCACAGAGTTAAACTTGAACAAACAAAAGTTCAAAGAGACTGGATGGATCAAACAACAGATCATCATGCATATAAATGTTTTCCAATGTCATTAGTAAATGGTATTGGATATTCAATTTCATTTTTAGATGATATAGAATTTGTTTGGGATGGTATTTCTGATAATTCTGAAGATCATGTTAAAATTATTAAATCTGGTTTTAATGTATGTAATCTTGCAAGAGGAAATGCAACTATTAGTTTTAATACTGAATTATGGTTTAAAACAGATGAAAACACAAGTCTTTTATCTATAGCACCACCTAATCATTTTATTGATGGAGTTATACCTTTTACAACATTAATATCAACATCATTTTATGAGTTCCCATTACCAGTAGCATGGAAAATAACAAAACCTAATCAAAATATTATAATTCCAGCAGGAACACCAATCATTACAGTAATACCAATTTCTTTAAAAGAGTTAACTCAAAGAAAATTAAATATTTATGATAAAACACATGATCCAGATGAAAATAAAAATAATCAAGAAAAACTTAAAGTGTTAATGAAAATGAGAAACGAGGGAGAATATCATACTCACTGGTACAGAGATGCGGTTAATTATAAAAATGAAAAACTAGGAGATCATGAATTAAAAAGCATTAAACTAGAAGTTAATGATTTTACTAGTGATAATTTTGGATTTAACAATGAATGAAGAACAACTATGGTTTAATAAAGAAAAAATAATACTAGAAAACAATGATAGTATTTTTATTAAAAAAATAAAAAACCATGAATTTAATTATATCAAAAATGAAAAAAATAATAAAATAGTTGAAATAAAAGATATTGTATCAAAAGATTTTTCTAAAATAATTATACAGAAATCTGAAGAAATGAATGGTTGGAAAAAAGTTGGATTTCATAAAGCAGAAGTTTTAGAACAAGTAAATAATGTTGGGGAAAAAAATGATATGTTTTCAAATTGTATAAAAGAATACATGGAAAATGTCAAGGCTATTTTCAATAAAATATACAATAAGCCTGTAATTTTTAAAAGTATATATATACAAAAATGGCCTCCAGGGTCATATGGATTGAAACATAACGATACTCATAATCTTGATGGTAGTCCAGGTTTTATAGACTGGAAACTTTCTGTTTTGTTATATTTGCATAGTGATTTTGTAGGTGGAAAATTAGAATTTCCTGATCATAACATTTCGATTGTTCCAAATCAAGGATCAGGATATTTTTTTGAAGGTGGTCCACAAAATGAACATCAAGTAACAACCATTGAAACTGGACTCAGATATACAATAGTTTCTTTTTGGGATTTTGAAGATTCTGTTTATGACAAAAATGATATTTTAACATTAAAAGAAAATGAAAAAAAATGGGCAGAATACATGAAGAATAAAAATTTACAAATAGTAGCAGAAAGTGATATAATTAAAAAATGAAACCTTTAGATGCAATTGAAGTAAAAAGAACTCCATCACTAACCCCGTCTGGGTTTTTTGGTAATGATAAAAATATGATTGTAGAGTTAGAGAACTTTATGACTCAAGAAGAAATAGACTTTTTAGAAAATGCAGCAAGAAATATAACTATTTGGGATGTTACAGAATCTCATATGAATGAAAATGGAATAGTTGTATATGATGCTAATTATTGGAAAGATAGGGTTTGCACAACCCCTTCTTTAAATAAAAATGATATATCAATTGCTCCAGTGCTTGAAAGATTGTTTGAAAGATTAAAGCCCATTATTGAAGAATTTTATAGTGTAAAAGTAAAACCAACTGGAACTACAATTGTCAGATGGCTCCCTGGACAATTTCAAAATCCACATGCCGACAAAGAACTTCATGAAGGACCAGATGCTGGACTGCCAAATGATTTTCCCAACTATGATCTTTCAAGTTTATTTTATTTAAATGATGATTACGAAGGTGGAGAGTTATACTTTCCATTACAAGGAGTACAGTTTAAACCTAAAAAAGGAGCAGCATATTTTTTCCCAGGTGATAAAAATTATATTCATGGTGTAACAGAAATTAAAAAAAGCATTAGGTATACCTGTCCATTTTTCTGGGAAATTTTAGAACATACAGGAGAAAGACAGCCATAATGAATAAAATTAGATATACAGAAGATATAGTTATATATGAAAATTTTTTAACTTTAGAAGATTCTACAAAAGTTATTCAAGTATTAAATAAACAATTTGAGTCTAAAAAACTATCATGGACTCCAATATCTTTTTATGAATCATATTCTTCTGTTTTACCACAAGATAATGATCCAGAACTAGAAGAGTTTGGACTTGCACCAACATTCTTTTCAGATTTAAAATCTAAAATTATAGATGCAGTTGCTTCAGTTCATGGACTAGATTCTAAAACTATTTCTCAGATTGGATATCATACTCAAAAATGGGAACCAGGAGCATATGCAAGAATTCATTCAGATAATACTGATGAGCATGGCAATACGGGTCCATTTGCAAGAAGTAGGTATGCTGCATTTTTATATTTAAATGATGACTTTGATGGGGGTCTTCTTAAGTTTCCTAAACAAGACTTAGAAATTCAACCAAAAACTGGGATGCTTGCTGCATTTGATGGTGGTTTTAACAATATGCATGAAGTTACATTAATTAAAAGTGGAGTAAGGTATACGCTAGGCTCTTTTTGGGATGATAGAGAAGAAGACTCCTATTCACAAGAAACAAGAGATCTTTGGGCTGAAGAAATGAAAAGAATAAGAGAAGCCCAATTAGTTGAAAAAACTGAGTGGCAAGACTTACTTAAGCAAGGCTGGAAAATAGATGAAGAAGGAAATAAATATAAAACTGAAGAGATTCCAGATGCTTGAAAAATTTAAAGAAAATCTTATAGCAAATAAATTTGCATTTGAAGAAGTTACAGACGAGATTATTTGGATTAAGAATTTTTTTACAAAAGATGATTTAAATTTTGTACTAAAAGCAATAGGTGAAGCAACTCAATCAGACTGGGAAATAGAATATATGGGTAATTTAAAAAACTTTTGCATGCAAAAATTTGGCAGAGACGATGTTGATAATCTTGTTGCTGAAGGAAAATTTGAAATTACACAAAACTGGGTAGATAAAAATTTAAATATACAACATCACAAAGAGTATAAAGTGTTTTATGAAAGACTTTTTAAAATGATTGATAGTTCAGACCCATCTTTAGTACTAAGTGGCGTTGCTACAATTCAAAGAATGCAGCCAGGAGTTGAGTTAAAGTCTCATACTGATCAACATACAGACCCTTCAATACGGTATGCAACAATTATTTATATAAATGACGACTACGTAGATGGAGAATTGTTTTTTCCAAAACTAAGTATATCTTTAAGACCAAAGCCAGGAGATTTATTATTTTTCCCAGGAGATGAAAATCATGAGCATGGAGTAAAACATGTAAAAGAAGGTCCAATAAGGTATGTTATAGTTGGTTTTATAAAAGAAAGAGATCATTACAAGAATAATAAATACTAAGGATGGAGTATAAAATGAAAAAAGAAGTATTGCATGAAATGGTTTACTACTATGAAGAAGGTGTTAAAAATTTTGATCAACTTATGAAAACTATTGATGAGTTGGATAAAATAGACAATCATGCGCCTTGGCTAAATTGGACTGCATCTAATGACAAAACCTTTATATATGGACAAACAAAAACATTTGATAAAAATCAAATAGATCAAATGGAAGAACCCTATAAGTCTAAAAT
>Ga0194060_10000380_pt1 | contig 32580 bp, 15 predicted proteins | sample SepL225m_MetaG_FD_163427 | JGI IMG/M metagenome (GOLD analysis project Ga0194060, IMG submission 163427) | Anoxic zone freshwater microbial communities from boreal shield lake in IISD Experimental Lakes Area, Ontario, Canada - Sep2016-L222-5m | ecosystem: Environmental > Aquatic > Freshwater >...
GAACGGTGCGATGCCCTCCACGAACCTCGCGACGCCCGCCACCAACGCCGCCAACCTCGCGACGCCCGACCCCAAGATGGTGTGTCCGTTGATCGTGGCCCAGGGAGTCGTCGTGCATGCCCGCACCGGAGCGCGCGCGTATGGCGTCAACGTCTACGGCGTCGACGAACGTTTCTGGCGATTCCACGGCCTGGCGGATCCGATGGAGCCGTTGGGCCGGTCCGCGATGGGCGACGGGCTCGCCGACATGCTGGCCGTCGGCGAGGGCGACGAACTGCTGCTGCGGATCGAGACCGGACGCGAAGTGGCCCGAGAGTGGCTGTTCGGGCGGAAAGAAGATATTGGAAAGTCTGTGAGGCTCGAGGCCGGTCGGCGGCTGAGGGCCGATCAGCTCGGAGAATTTACGCTCCAGATGGCGCAGGGATCGATTCGGTCGCTGTTTGTGCCGATGCGGCGTCTGCAGCAGGTGCTCGGCCAGGCGGGCGGCGCCAACGCGTTGCTCGTCGCTTCGACCGCTGCCGCCGACGTCGAGCAGGTCCGCGCCGGATTGCGTGGCGCTGTGACGCTTCGGGACGTGGGGGTGACGCTTCGTTCGTTGCCCGCGGCCACGGGGATTGCCGTCGAGAGCTCCAGGGTTCTGGTGGACCCAGACGTGGTCAACGCCGCGCGTGCGGTGGCGCTGGAGGCGGGTTCGCCTGCGGCTGGCGTGTTCAGCTACCTCGCCAACGCTATCCGGGCCCACGGGCGGGACATTCCGTATTCGGTGATGGCGGCCGTGGACCGCCGGCTCCTCGGGACCGATGCCTCGGGGGGCGGGGTTGGCGGCGATCCGATCTGGCTCAACCAGTGGGCGTGGCAAGACCTCAAGCCAGCCCAGGGCGATCCGATCGAGGTCGACTACTTCTACTGGATCGACGAGGGACGCCTCGTCACCCGCACGGCCCGTTTTCGGCTGGCCGGCAGCATCCCTGCCTCGCTGGATCTCGACGCGTCGTTTGCGCCCGCGCTGCCCGGCGTGACCGACGCAGTCAGTATCCGGAACTGGGACCCGCCGTTTCCGCTGGATCTGGGGCGCATCCGGCCGCGAGACGAAGAGTACTGGCAACGCTTCCGATCGACGCCCAAGGCGGTCATTCCGTTGGAGGTCGGCGAGCGGTTGTGGTCGTCGCGCTTCGGCCACATCACGTCGCTGCGGATCGAAGGCGCGACCCAAGCAGGCATGGCCTCCGGCCTGTTGAGCCGGCTGACACCCGAGCAGCAAGGTCTGACGGTCACCGCGGTTCGCCGGCGCGGACTCGACGCGGCCGAGGGCTCGACCGACTTCGGCGAGTACTTTTTGTATTTCAGCGCGTTTCTTGTTGGCGCCGCCGTGCTGCTGTCGGCGCTGCTGTTCCGGCTGGGGATTGAACAGCGGTATACACAGGTGGGCCTCCTGCTGGCGGTGGGGTTTCCGGCGCGCGCGGTGACGACCCTGTTTCTCACCGAAGGCGCCGTCGTCTCGCTGGCGGGCTGCGTGCTTGGCGTGCTCGGCGCGCTCGCCTACGGCGCCGCGATCATGGCAGGCCTGCGCACATGGTGGATCGGCGCGGTGGGGACGACGTCGCTGGTGTTGCACGCGTCGATCGGCGCACTGGGGATGGGTGCCATCAGCGGCATGCTTGTTTCGCTGGTGATGATTGCCGTCACGCTGCGCGGCCTGCCTCGACAGAGCCTTCGCGCGTTGCTGGCGGGCGTCAGAGAGCCGGCGCCCACGGGCCATCGCACCAGGCGCTGGCGTGGCGTGGTGGCGGGGGCGCTCGCGGTGGCTGCAGGCGGATTGCTGGCGGGTGCGTCCGGAGGCCAAATGCCCGCGGCTGGCGCGTTCTTCGGCGCCGGCGGTCTGCTGCTGGCATCGATGCTGTGCGTCGCGGCGGCGTACCTCCGACGCGATGCGCATCGGCAGATCTCGGGGTACGGATGGCCGGCCCTGGTTCGGCTCGGCATTCGAAACGCCGTCGCACGCCCCGGCCGCAGCCTCCTGTGTATCTCCCTGATCGCGGCTGCCACTTTCGTCATCGTCTCGGTTGAGGCATTTCGCCGCGAGGGCGCCGACACCGACGTCGGTCCGAGCTCCGGTACCGGCGGCTATCCGCTGATCGCCCGTGCATCGGTGCCGATTGTGGCCGATCCCAACACCCCCGCCGGGCGCGAAGCGTTGGGCATCCCCGCATCGGAGGTGCCCGAGTTGGCTCCGCTGCGCTTCGTCCCGTTCCGCGTGAGTCCGGGCGACGATGTCAGTTGCGCGAATTTGTACGCGCCGAAGGACCCGCGCATCCTTGGTGGAACGCGCGCGTTTCTGGAGGCGGGGCGATTCTCGTTTGACCGATCGTTGGCCTCGACGCCCGAGCAGCGGCGCAATCCGTGGCTGCTGCTCGACCAGGCCGGACACGACGGGGCGGTGCCCGCCATTGGCGACGCCAATACGATTGAGTACGTGCTTCATCGCGCCGTTGGCGACGAAGTGACCGTGCGAGGAGGCCGCGGAACCCCGGTGCGCTTGCGCCTGGTCGGAGCGCTGCGCAGCAGCCTGCTGCAGGGGGAGCTGATCGTCAGCGGCGCGCAGTTTGTCCGGATATTTCCAGACGTGGATGGGTTTCGCTTCTTCCTGATCGATGCGCCCTGGGCCGCGGCAGACGGCCTGGTCGCGCCGTTGCAGGAGAGGCTTGCCGACTGGGGCTTTGCCGTGGAGCGTTCGCGCGACCGTCTCGCGGCCTATCGCCAGGTGGAGAACACCTACCTGTCCACGTTCCAGTCGCTGGGCGCGATGGGGCTGGTGCTCGGCACGATGGGGATGGGCATCGTGCTGTTGAGAAACGTGCTGGAGCGGCGGAGCCAACTGGCGCTGCTGAGGGCGATCGGTTATCGGCGATCGGCGATGGCCCTCATCATCGTGGCCGAAAACGCGCTGCTGATGGCGGCGGGGCTTGGCTGCGGCACCGTTGCGGCGCTGGTGGCCGCGCTGCCGGCGCTGCAGGCCAGAGGCGGCGGGCTGCCGCTGGCGATGATCGCCGCGCTGGTGGTCGTGGTGTTCGCGGCGGGGCTGGTCTCGTCGGTTGGGGCGGTCGCGGCCGTGGGCCGTCTGCCGCTGGTCGAGTCGCTTCGGTCGGAATAGGGGCGCGATTCGGGTCTCGGGTATGCTCTGGATCGGAACATCGGACCGTCATTCTGGGAGAGCCATCATGAAGCACGTCGTGCGATCGACACGCATCGGGTACGCGGCCCTCGGTTTGGCTGGGATCTTGGCTGTCTGCCTGACCGGCGACATGCTGGCCCAGACCGCTAACTGGCCGTACTGGCGAGGGCCCGCGGCCGACGGCATGGCCGTTGGCGACGCGCCGGTGCAATGGACCGACACGCAGAATGTGGCGTGGCGGACCGAGATTCCAGGGCTCGGCCATTCGAGCCCGATTGTGTGGGGCGACCGCCTCTTTCTTACCACGGCCATTCCCACCGGGGGTGCCCCCGCAGCGGCGGCGGCTCCGGCTCCGGCGGCGGGCGCCAACCCCCACGCCTCTCCAACGGCGTTGGTGGAGCACAAGTTCGACGTGCTGTGCCTGGATCGGAAGACCGGCAAGATCCTCTGGCAGCGGACGGCGAAAACGGCCGTGCCGCACGAAGCCGGCCATAGCCAGTACGGGAGCTTCGCGTCGAATTCGCCGGTGACCGACGGCAAGTTCGTCTACGCCTTCTTCGGGTCGCGCGGCATGTATTGCTACGACTTCGACGGGAAGCTGATCTGGGAGAAGGATTTCGGCGTCCAGATGCGCATGAAGATGACGTTTGGCGAGGGCATGGCGCCGGTGCTCACCGGCAACCGGCTCATCCTGGTGTTCGACTACGAGGGCGACTCGTTCATCAGCGTGCTGGACACCGCCTCGGGCAAGGAGGTCTGGCGCATGAGCCGGCCCGAGAAAACGAACTGGGCCGCTCCGCTCGTGGTGCCGTTCAACGGGCGAACCGAAGTGGTCGTGGCCGGCAGCGGCAAAACGCGCAGCTACGACCTGGCCACCGGCAAGGTGATTTGGGAGTGCGCCGGTCTCGGGATGAACACGATTCCACAACCGGTGAGGCAGGACGACCTGGTGTTCGTGATGACGGGCTACCGCAACCCCATGCTGCAGGCGATTCGGCTCGGCAAAGAGGGCGACTTGACGGGAACCGACGCGGTCGTGTGGACCCAGACCAAAGGCAACTCCTACACGCCCTCGCCGGTGATCCGCGACAACAAGCTGTACGCGCTTACCGACACCGGGATGCTCAGCTGCTACAACGCGAAGACGGGCGAACCCTATTACCACCAGGTGCGGCTGCCGAAGACCTACAACTTCAAGTCGTCGCCGGTCGGCGCGAATGGCAAGCTGTACATGGCGAGCGAGAACGAGGACGTGATCGTGGTGAAGATGGGCGAGAAGTTCGAAGTGCTCGCGACCAACACGATGAAGGACCAGGTCTTTATCGCGACGCCGGCCATCGTCGGCGGCGAGATCTTTCTCCGTAGCAAAACGAGCCTGTTCTGCATCCGCGGGAAATAGCGCGCCGCCTCTGCCGGTGCGACCCGCGCAGGCGAACCGGCCGACGTAACGAGGCCGACCGTGGGGTTAGAACAGTAACTTGGCGCCCAGTTGCAGCCGTCTCGGGCTGCCCGCCGACTGGATCTGGCCGACTGTCGGTGAGCCGAGAAAGTTGTCGGGCAGGTTGTAGTTGGTCCGGTTGATCAGATTGAACGCCTCGAGGCGCAGTTGCAGGCGGGCGCCGGCCGTCAGGCGCACCAGCTTGAGCAGCGCCACGTTGAGGTTGGCGTACCCGGGGCCTTCGAGGATGTTGCGCCCCGCATTGCCGAACGACCCGTAGGCTGGAATCGCGAACGCCGACGTGTTGAACCACTGCGTGGCACTCGGGGTCGTCAGTGTGGGATTGCCCACCAGGTTCGGTCGATCGTTGGCGCCAAAGCCCAGCGAGGCCCGGCCCGTGTTGCTGTTGTCGAACTCCGGCAGCAGCGCCACGGTAAAGGGCCGGCCACTTTGCACGGTGAGGATGCCGGTGATCTGCCAGTTGGCCAGCAGCGCAGCGGGCCACGAAGCGTTGGACGCATGTCCGCCTCCCGCCCCCATCGGCAGCGCGTACGTAAAGCCCACCGACAGGCGGTGCCGCAGATCGAAATTCGATCGCCCCCACTCGGCCTGGGGACTCCGGCTGTCCTGCGGAAAGTTGGGGTCGCCGGAACTGGAGAACAACCCCGAGGCATCGTCATACGCCGACGACCAGGTGTAGGCGGCCACCGCCGACACGCCACCCGACAATCGTTGCGTGAACGAACACTGCAGGCTCTTGTAGGTGGAATGGGCCGCGGACTCGAGCAGCGTGATGTCGGCGAATCGGGGGTCCGGGCGCGGATTGTACGACGCGGGACTGGGCGCTGCCTGATTGATGTCGCGGCCACGCAGCAGGTTTCGGCCTTCTCCGCCGACGTACGCCATGTCGAGCAACCGCGATCGCCCGAGTTGTCGCTGGACGCTGATGTTCCATTGCGTCACGCGCGCCGTCTGGAAATCACGTTGATACGTCGTGGCGGACGGCGGGACGGGGTAGGGAAACTGCGCGGGAAACGGATCGGCCAACGTGAGGGGCAGACCCGGGAGCGGGAAGTACAGACGCAGATCGAAATACGGTGGATTGAAATAGAGTCCTTCGCTTGGCGCAAGCGCCGCCTGGTCGTAGTAGATTCCGGCACCGGCGCGAACCACGGTCGCGCCCTGGCCGTCGACGTCCCACGCCATCCCGGCGCGGGGCGCCCAGTTGTTCCGGTCCGAGACGTAGCCTCCGCGCGGCACGCCGGCCGTACCGACCCTCACCAGTGATCGGGTCGCCGTGTCGTACACGTACGCCCGATCGCCGGCATCCACGGCTGGCGAGTTGAACTCGTACCGGAGGCCCGCAGAGACCGAAAGCCGTGGGCCGAGTCGAATATTGTCCTGCACGAACGCGCCGTAGCTGAACGTTCGCAATCGCTGGGGATTGTCGAGATGGGCGACACCGGTGGTCACCGGATAGCCCAAAAGCAAATCGGCGAGCGCGTTGGTGGTGATCGGCACCTGGCTCGAGAAGGCCAGAAAGCCTCGCGACTGGACATCGCGATAACCGTCCTGGGCGACCGTGCGCCACTCCGCGCCGGCCTTGACGAGATGGCCGCCGCCGGTCCACGTCAGCGTGTCGCCGATCTGGACCTGACGCGTCGTGCTGCTTTGAGGGTTGTTGTACTCGTGGCCGATCGGCGACAACCCGGTGATGGTGACCAAACTCAGTCCCCAGTCGCGGCTGTCGGTCGAGGCCTCGGGAAGGCCAACCTGCCGATTCAGGCTGGACGCGTTTTCCTGAAACACGCCGGACCGAATGTGCGTGAAGCCAACCCTGGCTTCGTTGAAGAGGCGTGGCGAGACGGTTCGACGTTCGCTGGCCATCAGATTCCACGCCCGGCGCGGTACCCGATCGCCAAATCCTGGAATCGCCGCGAAGCCCGCGCCCGAAAACGGTTCGAACAGCTCCCGGTCGCTCACGCTGGCGCGAAACGTGAGCGCGGCGCGTTCCGACTCGGTGTGGTCGATGCGCACGTCGGCCTGATCGCGGCGGTCGGTCCCCACCGGCGACGACACGTAGTTCTGAAACGGCACGGCACGGTTGGGCGCCGGATAGAGGGCCGCGATGGCCGCGCCAACCGAACTCAGGCGATAGGCCGGGATGCTGCCGCCAGGAAACGGCTGCTGTGTGTAGGGATCGATCGGTCGTGCGAACAGGGTCTGCGAAAAATCGCCCGACCGCTCGGCCATCGTCGGAACATTGGTGATGCGCGTGATGCCCTCGCGGGTGCGGGTGCCTTCGTAGTCGGCGAAGAAGAACGATCGATTGGCGACGATGGGGCCGCCGATGGACGCTCCGAACTGGTGGCGCCGGTATTCGGGCGGCGGTTCGCTGCGAGGCGCAAAGGCATTGGTGGCATCGAGCGACTGATGTCGGAGGAACTCGTAGGCGGTTCCGGCGATCTGGTTGGCACCGCTTTTCGAGATCAGGTTGATCTGCCCGGCCGCGTTGCGCCCGAACGACGCGTCTGGGGTGCTCGTGACGATCTCGAATTCCTGCACCGCGTCGGCAGGCGGCGCCACTCCAAGGGTGTTCAACTTCGGATCGACGTTCAGGACGCCGTCCAGCAGAAAGCCATTCGAATCTTCGCGGCCGCCGCTCACATGCAAGGCAAAGTCGCCCCGCACCGATCCCGCCGACCCGGGCGCGGCTGGCTCGACTCCCGGCGCGAGCAGGCTCAATTCGAGCACGTGTCGGCCGTCGAGCGGCAGATCGACGACCTGATGGCCTTCGATGAGCATCGCTCCCGACGAGCGCAGCCGTTCGGCCGACACCGCCGGGGCACTCACGTCGACCGACTCGGCGATGGCACCGAGGGTGAGGCGTACGTCGGTGCGCAGTTGTTGCCCGACTTGCAGACGCAGGCGCAGCGAATACTTCTTGAAGCCGTCGCGCTCGACGTCGAGTTGGTAGTCGCCCGCCGGGATTGCGGGCAGGACAAACCGGCCAGCCTGATCGCTCGATGTGCGCAGAGCCTGCCCGGTCTGCACGCGCGTCACCGTCACCTGCGCCGCAGCGACGGGCGCTGCCGAGGCGTCGCGAACCTCTCCCAGGACCAGGGCCAGTGGCGTCTGGGCCTCAGAGGGTCCTGCGAGCGCCAGCGTCGCCGCCAGAATTGCCATCCACCGCATGCGCATGCTCATGTCCTCGGTTCTGGACGAACGAATCGGAGTTCGTAGGTCTGTTCGCGCCCGTCGCGCCCGCCGCGGCCGCATCCGCGGCCCCCGTCGCTTTTGATCGAGAAGGCGCCCGTCGGACAGACCTCCGCCGCCCGCCGGGCCGCGGTGGGCAGCCCCTCAATCATCGATCCTCGCAGCGGCACGGCGACCGTGGCGTCAAATCCCCGCCCGACGATCGACAGCCCGAGGCCGTCGCCGGCCGCGATCGCGGCGGCCACGCAGGCCCCGCACAAAATGCACTTGCCCGGCTCGTACACGATGTCGGGATGGGACTCATCGCGACCGAACGGTCGGCGAGAGCCCGCGAAGCGTTGAGCATCGGCTCCGTATTCGGTGGCCAATTGCCTCAGATTGCATGACCCGGCTTTCGAGCACCCGCACTGCGCGCAGCGCCGAGCCTCGCGCCGCGCCACCTCGGCCGAGAATCCCAATTCGACCTCGTCGAAGTTCATGCGACGATCGCCGGGCGGACGCTCGGGCATCACCGAACGCGGCGTCTGCTCGACGTCGCGGAAGAACGCCGCCAGTTCGCCCTCGCTCATGCCGCGCATCACGACGCTCACGCGTTGCGGATCTCCGACCACCGTTCGACCGCCCAGAGACTGGTCGATGGAGACCGCCGCCAGCGACCCGGCGGCGACGGCGCGAATCGCCAGGTCTGCCCCCGTCACGGCATCGCCGCCAGCGAACACGCCGGCCAGCGTGGTCTCGAGGGTTCGCGGATTGATGGAGATGCCGCTTGCTGACAGACCGAGTGCGCCATCCCGCACCGCCGAGGTGTCCACCACTTGTCCGATGGCCGAGACCACCGACGACACGGTGAGGGTGAATTCCGACCCGGGCACCGGGACTGGCCGCGGCCGGCCGCTCGCATCCGGAGCGCCCAGCTGCATCCGGATGCAGGTGAGGCGGAGGTCGTGGTCGGCCACCCGCTCGAGACGGATGGGGGCCACCAGCGTTTCGACCCGCACGCCTTCGGCCTCGGCGGCTTCGACTTCGGCCATCAGGCAGGGCATCTCGCGCCGGGTGCGCCGATAGAAGACGGTCACATCAGATGCGCCGATCCGGACGGCCGTCCTCGCCGCATCCATCGCCGTGTTGCCGCCGCCCACCACCACCACCGTCTGTCCCAGCGACGGCGGACAACCGACGGCCACCCGATCGAGCAGCGCGACGGCTGGCAGGGCGTGCCCGTCGCCTTCGCAGTCGAGGGGGCGGGAGTGCTGCGCGCCAATGGCGAGAAACACCGCGTCGAAGTCGCGCCGGAGATCGGCGAGTGTCATCTGCACGCCGAGCGTGGTGCCCATGCGGAAGTCGCCGCCCAGGATCCGGATCATCTCGATTTCCCGGCCGAGCACGTCGGGCGGCAGCCGGAAGGCGGGAATGCCGTACCGCAGCATTCCGCCCGGTTCGTCGTGCGCGTCGAAGAGCGTGACGCCGTGACCGCGGCGAAGCAGGTGGTACGCGGCGGCGATGCCGGCCGGACCTGCGCCCACGATGGCGACGCGCTTGCCGGTGGCAGGCGTCTTCTTCGGCGTGTACCGCGCGGCAGAAGAGAGGTCGGCATCGGCGGCGAAGCGATGGAGGCTGCCGACCGACAAGGCGTCTCCCGATTCGCAATGATGGCAGCGCTGTTCGCACAGGCGCGGGCAGATGCGTCCCAGCGCAGCGGGCAGCGTGAGGAAGTCGGCCGCAATCTCGGCCGACCGTTCGATGGATCCGGCCGCCAGTTCGGCGATAAACCCCGGGATGTCGAATCCTGCCGGGCAACCGGTCTGGCACGGGCCGACGCAATCCCCCGCGTGATCCGACAGCAGCAGTTCCAGCGCGAGCCTGCGCGATCGGCGCACCGCCTCCGAGTCGGTGTGGACCACGGCGCCGTCGGCCGCCAGCGTCGCACACGACGGCGCGAAGGCGGCCTTCCCCTCGATCTGCACGGCGCAGAGAAAGCACGAGGCCGAGGGCTCACACCCGTCCACGTGGCACAGGGTGGGGATGCGGATGCCGAGCGTGCGCGCCGCGTCCAGAATGGTGGCGCCCTGGTCGACCTCGATGCGGCGGCCGTCAATCGTCAGAATCGCCATGTCACACTTACGCTACGACGACGGCGTCTTCGGGGCACGCCGTCACACACATGCCGCACCGGGTACAGAGGTCATCGGCGACTGCGTGCATCAGGTACGGGCGGGCCTCGATGGCCCCGGCGGGGCAGGCCTGCGCGCACAACGTGCAGCCGGTGCACCCCTCCACGACACGGTAATGAATGAGGGACTTGCACACCCCGGCCGGGCAGCGGCGATCGCGGATGTGCGCGAGGTACTCGTCCCGAAAGTACCGGAGCGTGGTCAGCACGGGGTTGGGCGCCGTTTGTCCCAGGCCGCAGAGGCTGCCGCGGGAGATGCCCGCCCCGAGTTCGTCGAGGGCGTCGAGATCGGCGTCCACGCCGTGCCCCTCGCAGATGCGCGTGAGGATCTCCAGCATCCGTCTGGTGCCGATGCGGCAGAACGTGCACTTTCCGCACGACTCCTCTTGCGTGAAGTGGAGAAAATACCGCGCGATGTCCACGACGCAGTCGCGATCGTCGAGCACCACCAGGCCGCCCGATCCCATGATGGCGCCGGTCCGCCCGAGTTCCTCGTAGTCGATGCGCGTGTCGGCGAGGCGCGCCGGAATGCATCCGCCCGACGGCCCGCCCGCCAGCACGGCTTTGAACGGCGTTCCGGCACTGACGCCCCCGCCGATCTCGTCAACGATCTCGCGAATCGTGGTGCCCATCGGCACTTCGATCAGCCCGCCCCGGGTAACCTTGCCGGCCAGCGAGAACACCTTGGTGCCTTTCGAAGTCGCCGTGCCGAGCGACGCGAAGGCGGAGGGGCCACGACGAATAATCCACGGAACGGCGGCAAGCGTCTCGACATTGTTGATGAGCGTCGGTTTGCCCCACAAGCCCGACTGCGCCGGGTACGGCGGCCTGGGCCGCGGCATCCCGCGCTGGCCCTCGATGGACTGGATGAGCGCGGTTTCCTCGCCGCACACGAATGCCCCGGCTCCTTCGCGCACCTGCAGGCGGAAGCTGAAGGAGGATCCGCGGATGCGATCGCCGAGCCATCCGTTCGCGCGCGCCGTGTCGATGGCCGCTCGGATGTGCTGCACGGCAAGCGGGTACTCCCGCCGCACGTAGACGAATCCCTCGCTCGCGCCGACCGCGTAGGCGGCGATGGTCAGGCCTTCGACGACGCGAAACGGGTCGCCTTCCATCACGGCCCGATCCATAAACGCCCCGGGGTCGCCTTCGTCGCCGTTGGCGATCACGTACTTGAGCGACCCGGACGTCCGCCGCACCATTCCCCACTTGGTCGAAGTCGGAAACCCTGCGCCACCACGGCCCCGCAGCCCGGAGGCCTCGATGGCGGCAATCACCTCATCGGGTGTCAGCCGGGTGAGGCAGGCGTCGAGCGCCTCGGTGCCCCCGTGCCGCTGGTAGTCGTCGAGCGAGAGCGGATCGATCTCGCCGCAGTTCTCGAGAACGATGCGCACCTGCTTGTCGAGGTAGGGCGCCTCGTCGATCTGGCGATCCGCGATCGAGGTCCACGCATGATCGTCGACGAACCGGTCGCGCACGTCCCGAAGGCCCGCGTGCACACGACGCGCGAGGCCTGAGGGCGGCACGTGCCGGCGAACCAGATGGGGGATATCGCCCGGAACGACGTGTCCGTACCGCACGCGCTGGCCATCCCGAATCACGTCCACGATCGGTTCGTCGTGGCAGAGGCCGTTGCAGCCAACCGCCTTGACGATCGCCCCGCCGCCCACCCTGGCGACTTCCTCTTGCAGCGCGTCGAACAACGGGCCCGCGCCGGTGGCCAGACCGCACGAACCCATGCCCACTCGAATCTCGACCGACGCATGTGGCGCCCCCGGCAGCGTTCGCGCAGAGGCGAGAGGGCCGGGCGTGCGGAGGGGGGCCGACCGGCGGCGCGACGATCCGTTGTGCTCGTGTCGCTGTGCCGCCTGATCGTCGTCGATCACCTGCTGCAACAGTGATCCGGCCGACAGCGCACTCACATGACCGTACGTGCGGTCGTCGACCGTCACCACTGGCGCGAGACTGCAGGATCCGATGCACGCGACGCGATCGACGGTGAAGCGCCCTTGCGAATCGGTGTCGGCCTCTCCCTGGATGCCCAGACAGCGCCGAAGCTCGGTACGAATGTCGTCGGCCCCGGATACGTGACACGCGGTGCCCTGACACACCCGAATCACGTGTTCCCCGGTCGGCCGCTGCCGGAATTGACCGTAGAACGACGCCACGCCCGCAATCTGCGCCGGCGTGATGTCGCTGCGTTCGCACACGCGCCGGAGCGCGGTATCGGGAAGATAGTGGAACTGGGCCTGCAGCCGTTGCAAAATCGGAATGAGACTGTCTGTTCCCGTTCCTTCGGCGTCCAGGATCGCGTCGACGCGCGACAGATCGATGGGCGTGGGTACTGCGACGCCTTGAGCCTGGCTGGCTGACGCGACCGTCGGTCCGAGGGGCGCGGCATCCAATCCCCGCCGCAACTCCGATCCGCGTTTGCCGATCGCGGCAACCGGCGGAGTCGCTGGCGCCGGGCGAGCCGGCCTGAGCCACCGCATCCACGCCAGCCACGTGCCGAGCGACACCAGCAGCACGACCCCGCCGCGATTGTAAGCAGTGCGACGGATCACCAGCTCTTCGTGCTGGCGGTCCAGTTCGGGCTGGAGTTCCTTCTGCACCGCGGTCTCGGTCCTGGCGCGGAGCTTCATCGCCTCGACGCGGGCCTTTTCGCCCGGCGTGACCCATTGGGCGTGGATGTAGAACCCCAGCAGCACGATCGCCGCGCAGCCGGCCAGGCCGAGCGCGACCGGTCCCAGGAAGCGGCGGCCAAGCGACTGCCAACCCGCGGTGATCATCGGCGTTGGACCTGGATCAGCGCCTCGGGGCCCGCCTTGATGCCGCAATGCTCGAGGTGGCGGGGGCACGACACGTAGCACCGGGCGCACGCCAGACACGATCCGCGATCGGCTCTCAGGTCGTGGATGGCGCCGTACGGGCAGCTATCGGCGCACAGCCCGCAGTCGGTTTCCTTGTCGGGCGTAATCTCGACGTTTCGCCACGAGACCTTCGAGAGGATCGACAGCAGGCCGCCGTAGGGACACAGCCACCGGCAGTAGGGCCGTCCGACGAACATCCCGCCGACGACGAACACGGCGCCGATGGCGAGCATGTGAAACGGCCCGGACACGCGGAACAGGCTGATGAACGGATCCCATTCGCAAATCAGAAACCGGCGTCCGACGTTGACCGACCACGATCCAATCGCCAGGTGAAATCCCCATCCGGCGAACCAGACCGCAGCCGCCAGGTACACGTAGCGCAGCCAGCCGAGCGCGCGGTCGAGGCGCTCGGGCACGCGCACCGGCCGCACCAGCACCACGTCCTGGACGGCGCCCAGCGGACAGACGCCCCCGCAGAAGACGCGACCCACCAGCAGCGCCGCCACCAAGGGCAAAAAGAAAAACGCGATGACGCCGAACGACACCAGATAGCGCGAGTCCACCAGCGCCAGTGTCACGTTCTGAATGGAGCCGATCGGGCAGATGCAGCCTTTGCGGTAAAAGCCGAAGTACGCAATGGCGCCGATGTTGAGCAGCAGGAGCGCGTCCCGGTTTCGCCGCTTCAGGATGATCCAGGATGCCGCGCCGAGGCCCAGCGCGAGCATCGAGATGTCCATCGTGCGAACCCACGTCGCCCGAGGCTCGGGGTGGGTTGGACTCGGAAAGCTGTAGGCGCCGCCGAAGTCGGGCGGCTTCTTCTGGTACTGGGCGACCAACACGTTGGAGGCAAACGCCGCGGCGAGCAGCAGGAGCAGCCACAACGATCGGCGCCGGGCGCGCATCGGGGACCCGCCGGCGGGCACGCAGGGGGTCACGGCGTATGCGTCGCGACCGGTGCGAGGCCGGGAACCGAGACGCGGGCGATGGCGCTGTCGGGGCACGCAATCTGAATCGCGCACTCGTTGCATTCGACGCAGCGGCTGTAGCGGATTTCGAGTCGGAGCGATCCGTTTCCCGCCGGCGGCAGGCAGGCCTTCACGCACTTGCCGCAGCCGTCGCACCGGGCTTCGTCCACCACGTACTCGTAGTAGTTGTTGTTCGGGTCGTCGGCGTCCACCCGGCCGACCACTCGGCGCTTGAGGGCGTCTTGCGGGCAGACCTTGCCGGTCGGAATGCCTTTTTCGTCGGGCGTGCTGTTGACGTCCATATACGCCGGACAGAGCATGCAGTAGCCGCACCGCTCGAAATCGTTGACCGCTTTCACCGCCGACAGGCTCAGCACGCACGCCGTGCGGCACAAGTCGCATGTCTTGCACTTGTTGGGATCGACCTGGTAGACCGCGCCCGCCGAGGCGCGTTGCGTCAGCAGGCCGGCGGTGCTGCCCAGGGTGACCAGGCCGAGAATGCGGCAGGAGCCTTCGATGAAGCGACGGCGCGTACTCTTTTCGATCATGCCGGTTCACCAGGCGGGCGCGAGGGCGCCAGCGAGAAGACCGTCACGACGCGACGCACCGGATCGGCTGCCAGAATCCGCCCGTGCGAATCGACGTCGAGATGGATGTGCACGCAGGCCGGGTCGAAATGTTCCGGCCCGATCACGGCCAGCAGCGTGCCGTCGGGCTCGAAGACTTTGACCCTGGCGACCATCTTTTCGCCGGTGACCACTTTGCCGTCGGGCGTCAGCGCAAGGTTCACCGGATTGCAGCACCCGACAAAGTCTTCCGGGTTCCGCATGCCGAACTTTCCGAATTTCCCAATCGGTGCGCCATCCAACGTCCACGTCGTGACCTGGTGGCGCCCGGTGTCGGTGGCGTAGACGAGGCCGCCGGCATCGATGGCGAGGTCGAGGCTTCCGTTGGGCAGCATGAACCTGCCGGTCTTGCCGAGGTGTCCGACCATTCCACGCGCCGCGCCATCGGCGCCGAGGCGGCGAATCAGCCTGACATTGGCGTCGGCCACCAGCAGTTCGCCGCGAAACACCTTGATCGCGGTCACCGCAGCCGGCTTGTCCTTCTCGCCGACGGTCAATGTCTGTACGTGGACGCCAGCCGGATCGAAGACATCGACTCGCCCTGATGAACCGACGTACACACGCCCGTCGGGTCCGACCGCCAGACAGGCAGCGCCCTCCGGCGCCCGCCACGATCGCAGCCGGACCAGCGCGGCGTCGAACACGCGCACCTCGCCGTCACCGATCGCATAGACGTGATCGTCGGCGCCGGCGGCGATCCCGGACAGATCCTTCAGGAATTTGTCGGGCGACGACACGCCGCCCAACTGCGCGGTCTGCACGTACTGCCGCGGCAACCTCCTGGCAGGCATCGCGGTCTGCGCCTCGGCCATCGTCAGGATTCGACCGGACCCGGCGGGCGAGGTGGACGTTGGCGCGACAGGCGGCTGCACAACCGGCTGCGACGGCGTGGAGCGGGGCGTGGGACGCACACGAAACGCGCCGACCGCCAGCGTGGCCAGCGCACCGACGGCGGCGATCGGGGCAAACCACAGTCGCCAAAAGCGGGTGTGCGCCTTCGCACGGGCGGCATCCGAGTCGGGGCGGTTCGCATCCATGGGTGTCAGCCCTATCTTACCTCCGTGGGCCCGTCGGACCCACTTGAAGGCAGACCATCTGGCTCAAATCCCTGATGACGAGCTTGCCGTTGGAGAGCGCCAGCGGCCCCCACACATCCTCGCCCGTGAGGATCTGCGCGCTGGCCAGTTCCTTGTATTCCTTCGTGCTGGCTTCGATCAGCCGAAGCATGCCCGTCTTGCCGTCGAGCACGAAGAACATCCCATCGGCGAAGAGAAACGCGCCGAGGTCGAACGTGCGTGTGGCTGCCGGGTCGCCCGAGACCACGGGGCTCTGCCACACCGGCTTGCCGTCGAGGCCCAGGCAGGTGAACCGGCCGCGCGTTTTGCTGCTCACCGCGAAGAGGTGATTCTGGTAGAGGACCGGCGTGTGGACCTCCGAGTTGAATTGCAGGCTGGTCAGGTCGTACAGCTTCTGGGCGGTAAAGCCCGACGCCGTCTTCTTCACCTGGATCATCATGCTGCCGGCTTCGTAGCCGCTCGTGATGAAAATCCGTCCGTCGCCAATCGACACCGGCGAAGGGCACGCGGCCATCTTGGCGGCAAACGGGATGCTCCACAGCAACTGACCATCGGCGGCGGCGATGCCCACGACCTTGTTCATCGTGAGGTACAGATACTGTTTGACCCCGTCGATGGTCGCCGGCATCAGCGAGACGTGCGACATCACGTCCTTGCCCGGGTTGGGCGTGCGCCAGATTTCTTTGCCGGTGGCCTGGTCGAACGCCACGACGAGCGCATCGCCGCCGGTGGCCAGCAGGACGCGGTCGCCGTCGAGCAGCGGGTTCTGACCGGCGTACCAGCCAGGAATGGTGGCCTTGTAGTCCTGTACCAGATTCTTCTGCCAGATCAACTTGCCCGTCTTCGCGTCGAGAGCGTGAAACCGGCATTTTGGATCGAGCGAGAACACCAGTTTCTGGCCCACCGCCGGCACGGTGCGCGTAATGCCATGGCTTGGGCGGATGTCGACCGGATAACTCCACCGCCAGACGTCCTTGCCGTCGGCGATCGAGAGCGCCCTGATCAGATGCGCTTTGGCAGTGGTGTCGTAGTCGTTCAGGTAGAGCAGGCCGTCCTTGATGGCGACGCCGGCGTAGCCTTCGGCCACGGTCGTCTTCCAGAGCACCTTGGGCCCGCCGGCCGGCCACGATCGATAGAGTCCGGTCTCGGTGGCCATGTTGTCGCGGTTGGCGCCGCGAAACTGGGGCCAGTCGGCGCCGGCCACGCCGACCACCGCGAGCATCATCACGCACAACACACGGAGCATCATCGACACCTCGAACACCGAATCGGCGGCCGCCGAGGCCGCGTGGGTTGCCGCGTTACTGTTGACTGGTCATCTGCATCGCCGACCAAAGCGCCGTTTTCATCTGTTCGGAGCCCGCAAACAAGGTGGCGGGCTGACGGCGGTACACCAGCAATCCATTGTAGATGGACGGCCCGATGTTGAGGTTGACGCCCATGCCGGCCAGATATTGGAGCCTGAGATTCGAATCGTGCGTGATGGCCGCGTCCTTGAGCCACCCGGTGAGGTCGCGGGCCTGTCCCGCGTAGGTGGCGAACAGATCGACGGTGGACCGAACGCCGATCTCGCCGAGCGACCGCGACAGCGTGGCGTATTCGGGCTGGCGCAGGCGCGCATCGATGTCGTCGAGATTGATCACGGTCGGCTCGACTTGTCCGAGCAGCACCAGATCGTAGCCGCCGCCCTGATAGGTGTTGCCCCACACGACGCCGTTGGGAAAGGCCTCGAAAAACGTGGCGAGTTCGCTCTTCACCGCTTCTTCGTTGCTCCAGTAGAGCTGCACGAACAGGGTGACCACGCCGCCCGGGTTGAGATGTTGCTTCGCCAATTCGAAGAACTCTTTGGTGTAGAGCATGGCGGCGCCCTTGACCCACGGATCCAGCGGGTCCGACGTGATGGCGTCGAACTTCTCGCCGCTGGTCAGGATGAAGTGGCGCGCATCGTCGATGCGGACGGTGGTCTTCGGGTTTCTCACCACGTCGAAGTTGTGCTGACTGAAATAGGTCGAGACCGTGCGCGGCACGAGCGGCTCGATTTCGGCAATCGTCAAACGCTTCACGCGGGGATCGACCGACACCGCGCCTGCCGTGACGCCCGCGCCGCAGCCGATCACCAGCACCGATTGCGGGTTGGCCGGGATCAGCGTCGTCATGTGGCCGAGCATCCGCTGGAGGCGCATGTCCTGCGCCTCGCTGGAGGCCTGCACTTTGCCGGCGTTGTGATAGTTCAACGTGCCGTCGGCCAGGCGGGAGACCGCCACCGACGCGTTGATGCCCTCGCCCACGTAGAAGACATCGGCCTGGCCCACCCGGGTGGCCGAATAGCGACCGTAGGCGACGAGCAGGCCCGGCACCGGATGCACGGCCAGCACGGCCAGCGCGGAGGCCGCCGCTCCGATCCCGACGGCCGTCACGGCGAATCGCCGACCGGCGCCGGCGGGCTGACCGGCACCCACTGGCGCCAGCACCAGCATCGCGGAGAGCGCCGTGAGCAGGATGAGCACTTGCTGCGAAGCCTGACTGCCGATCCAGACCACCAGCACCAGTCCGGCGAGCAGCGATCCGGCTATCGCCCCGATCGTGTTGGCCCCGTACAACCGTCCCACCAGTCGCGCCGGGTCGTGCCCGGGCCTGGCGACCGAGGCCAGCGCCAACGGGAAGCTCGCGCCCCACAGCATCGATCCGGGCAACACCACCCAGAGGCAGCGCACGAAGTCGAGTTGGAAGTTGAACCAGGGGTTGCGGGCGATGGACGGATCGATGGGCCAATACGGCATCGAGTCGGTCAGCATGTACGCGGCCCAGCCGATCGCAACGCCCAGCAGCGCCTGGCACCAGCCGAAGGCGAGGCGAGGCCGGGACACGGTTCGGCCGAGCGCCGAGCCGATGCTGCTTCCCAGGCCGAGTCCGACCAGAAACGCCGCGAGAATCAGCGAGAAGGTATAGGTGGTGGCGCCGAACAGCAGCGAGAGGTACCGCGTCCAGATTACTTCGGCGGCCAGCGCCGTCATGCCCGACAGCGCGATGGCGACGTGCAGTGAGCGCGCGCCGGCGACCGGCTCGGGTTCGTGGGTCGCTGGGGCGGGCGCCTCGACGGCAATCGCGTAGGAGATGCCCCAGGCCGCCAGGGCGACCGCGGCATTGATGGCGACGGCGACGTAGGTGGCGGTGGGGATGTCGTAGACGCGAAGCAAGTAGAACCCGGCCAGCAGGCTGCCGAGCACGGCTCCGGCGATGTTGCCCGCGTAGAAGAAGCCGAGCCACGAGACGCCCACCGGCGTGGTTTCGACCGAGCGGGAGAGCGCCGGCAGCGTCGCGCCCATCAAAATGGTGGGCGGAAGCAGGCAGATGCCGGCAGCGAGGCCTCGCAGGATCAGGCCCCAGGTGCCCGACCCGGCCCACGCGGTGTAGACGCCGCTCACCAGAGGCATGCCGAACAACACGAGCAGACCGATTCCGCCGATGGCGGCCTCGAGCACGGCGTACACCTGCATCGGATGGTGTCTGGCGGAGACGAACCGCGAAAACGCGAAGCTGCCCAGGCAGAGCCCGCCCATAAACGTGCCGAGCAGGACCGCGAGCGACACCGACGACGAGCCGATGACCAACTGCAGCAACTGGAACCACACGACCTCGTACACCAGGGCGGCACAACCGCTGGCGACGAACAGCACAAGAAGCACGGGCAGCATCCGGCGGGATTGCATCGACAAGACCTCGTATCGTTAGGCGCCTGACAAATGGATTCACGGTCGCGATCGACAGGCCGCGCCCGGGTGGCGTCGGGAGCCTGGCGCACGTCAAGAGTGCCACAACGGGTGACTCGCCGCCACAGGGAGTTGCGCGGGCTCGCTGGTGTGCCGGGCGGGGGCGGCGCCACTGGTGCTGATGCGGTCGCATGGCAATTCTTGGTAAGATCTCGCCGCCGACCTGCTTTCGGCCCGATTCGCGGACCGCGAAGCCACGGGTGGCGATGAGTTGGATATTTGATGCCGGGCATCCGCCGGCACGAGAGGGCTGCAATGAGACGTTTTACGAACCTTCGTCGAGCCGCATTGGTCGCGATGATTGCGCTGGCCAGCGCCGGGGTGACGGCCCAGCCGAATAAATATGCCCGCGACGCGAAGCAGCCGATCGACGAGGAGTACACGAAGAAGATCAAGGAATACACGACGCAGCCCTTTTTCCTGTCGCCCCTGGTGGACTACCTCCCCGCGTCGAAGACCGTGCCCACGCCGAAGGTCGTGCTCGGTGATGTGGCCGGCGCCCCGGGCAAGCTGCCCTACGCCGCCGAGGTGCACGCCTACATGCGCCTGCTCGAGAAGGCCGCGCCGGGACGCGTCAAGGTCTTCTCGATCGGCAAGTCCGAAGAGGGGCGCGAAATGATTGCCGTCGCGATTGCGGCCGAATCCGTGATGGCGAAGTTCGAGGACAATCGGGCCCGGCTCGCCAAGTTGGCCGACCCGCGCAGCATCAAGCTCGACGACGCGGAAGCCGATCGTCTCGTAGAGGCGTCGGTGCCCGTGTATTACATCACCGGCGCGATGCACGCGACCGAGACCGGGGCTCCGACTGCGTTGATGGAACTGGCGTACAGGCTGGTGGTGGACGACAGCCCGTACATCAAGGCCATTCGCGGCAACGTGATCACCATGATCACGCCGGTGCTCGAGACCGACGGCCGCGACCGGCAGGTCGACATCTACAAGTGGCACCTCGCGCATCCCAACGACACCTGGCCGGCGCTGGCCTACTGGGGCAAGTACGTCGCGCACGACAACAATCGGGACGCGATGGGGGCCACGCTTGCGCTCACGAGAAACGTGATCAATACGGTCGTCGCGCACAAGGTCCAGGTGCTGCACGACCTGCACGAGTCGGTGCCGTACCTCTACGACAACACCGTCGGCGACGGCCCCTACAATGCGTGGGTCGATCCGATCCTCACCGACGAGTGGCAGTTGCTCGGGTGGAACAACATGGCCGAGCTCACCAAGTTCGGCATGCCCGGCGCCTTTACGCATGGCACGTTCGACACCTGGTCGCCCGGGTACCTGATGTTCATCGGCGCGATGCACAACGGCATCAGCCGGCTCTACGAAACATTCGGAAACGGCGGCGCCGATACGGTCGAACGCAAGCTCCAGCCGTCCGACTACGCGCGGACCTGGTACAAGCAGAACCCACCGCTGCCGAAGGTGATGTGGTCGCAGCGCAACAACAACAACTATCAGCAGACCGGCCTGCTCACGGCGCTGTCGTACTTCTCGGGCAACACGAAGCTGTTTCTCAAGAACTTTTATCTCAAGAGCAAACGCTCGGTGATCAAGCCGACGGTGGAAGGCCCGGCCGCCTACGTGCTGCCCGGCGACGACGGGCGGCCCGGTCCGCAGGCCGAAATGCTGCGCGTGCTGCAGCGGCAGGCCGTCGAGATTTCGCGCGCCACCTCAGCGTTCAGCGTGACGATGCCGGTCAAGAAGAAGCCGGCGCGACGCGGGGGCGACGAGGGCGGGGCCGATAAGGCGGGAGACGAGGCGCCGAAGGCCGAGACCAAGACAGACGACGCGAAGAAGGACGCGAAGCCCGCAACCGAGACGCGGCAGTTTCCGGCCGGCAGTTACATCATTCGCATGGATCAGCCCTACAGCCGCATCGCGGATGCGCTGCTCGACTACCAGTACTGGAGCCCGACCGATCCGCAGAAGCGGCCGTACGACGACACCGGCTGGACCTTCGGCGAGCTGTTCAATGTGCAGGTGGTCCGGGTGACCGACGCGAAGGTGCTCGACGTGGCCATGGAGAAGGTGGCCGAAGTGAAGGCCCCGGGCGGCGTGGTGGGCAGCGGTGCCGTGTTCGCCGTGAACAACGACGCGGACCCTTCACTGATCGCCCTGCGGTACAGGCTCAAGGACGCCGCCATCGACGTCGCCGAAGAAGCGTTCGAGGCAGCGGGCAAGAAATTCCGCCGCGGGTCCTTTCTGATCAGGAACGCGGGCCAGGCCGACGTGCAGAGCGTGGCGGCCGAACTGGGGCTGCAGGCGCAGGCACTCGCCGCCGCGCCCACGGTGAAGACGCACGCCATCAAGACGCCTCGCATCGGCTATATCCACACCTGGATTGGCACGCAAGACGAGGGCTGGTGGCGGATGGAATTCGATCGCCTGAAGATTCCGTACGACTACGTCAGCACCCAGGTCATCGCGAAAGAGGCCAACCCGAACGCCCGGTGGGATGTGCTGGTGTTCCCGCCGGTTGGCCGCGCGGCGCAGCAGGTGGTGAGCGGGATGCCGATGTGGCGCAATCCGCTGCCATGGAAGACCACGGAGTTGACGCCCAATATCGGGAAGATCGATTCGACCGACGACATGCGTCCGGGCCTCGGGTTGACGGGCGTGGCCAATCTTGAGACCTTCGTGCGCAAGGGCGGCGTGCTGATTGTGGCCGACGACACGACGTTGCTCGCCAACATGTTCGGCATGACGCCTGGCCTGTCGGTGCAGGAGCCGTCCCGGCTGAAGGCGCCCGGCACGGTGATGCGCGCCAGGATCGTCGACGCGACCAGCCCGCTCGCCTACGGCTATGGCGACGGCGTGTCGATCTACTCGGCGCCCGGCTTGATCGTCGGCGTCAGCAACCTGCTGGGCGGGCGGGGCGGCCGAGGCGCGGCCGCCGGCGGACCGGAGCGGCCGACCGGGCGAGGCACCGCCGACGATCCCGATCAACCCCAGGGCTTTCCCGTTGTGGCGCCGCTGCCCGAGGAGCCGAAAGTCGAGGTGTGGCAGGCGGCACCGGTGACCCCCGATCAGCTGCGCAATCCGCTGAGCGTGATTCCGCCGCAGTACCGGCCTCGCGTCGTGTTGCGATACGGCGATGCGAAGGACCTGCTGGTCTCGGGCCTCATCGAAAACGGCAATGAGATCGCGCAGCGGCCGGCGCTGGTGGACGTGCCGCTCGACAAGGGGCACGTGGTCGTCTTCGCAAACAATCCCATGTGGCGCGGCGAAACGCAGGGCAGCTACGGATTCGTGTTCAACGCCATTCTGAATTTCGACAAGCTCGACGCGGGCCGGAAACTCGACGAGAAGTAGGTCGGCGTTTCGAGTGGACGTCGGTCGGAAGCTCGGTCGGAAACTCGACGCGGGGCCGAAGGTCGACGAGAAGTGATTCGGAGTGTCGACAAGCTCGACGCGGGCCGGAAACTCGACGAGAAGTAGGTCGGCGTTTCGAGTAAACGTCGGTCGGAAGCTCGACCCAGGAGAGTGTTGTATGCGCCGATCAGCGCTGCGTTCTACGTGTGTCGCCGTGTGTCTGGCTGGCGTGGCATCTGTGGCGATTGGCGTCGGCGCCGGGGCACAGGCCCCTGCGCCGGCTCCCGCTCCTGCACCCGCGCCGGCGGCCGGGTACCCGGACCCGCTCTTTTCGTCGCTCAAATGGCGCAACATCGGGCCGAACCGGGGCGGCCGGTCCATCGCGGTGGCCGGCAGCGCGTCGCGGCCCTTCGAGTACTACTTCGGCGCGACCGGCGGAGGGGTGTGGAAGACCTCCGACGGCGGCACGACCTGGAAACCGGTCAGTGACACGTTCTTCAAGACCTCGTCGGTCGGTGCGCTCGCGGTATCGGAATCGAATCCCGACATCGTCTACGCCGGCATGGGCGAGACCGAACTGCGCGGCAACATCATTCAGGGCGACGGCGTCTACAAATCGGTGGACGCGGGCAAGACCTGGGTGCACACCGGCCTCAAGGAGACGCAGGCGATTGCGAGGATTCGGGTTCACCCGAAGAACCCCGATCTCGTCTATGTCGCGGCCCTGGGCAAACCGTACGCGCCAGGATCCGATCGCGGCGTGATGCGATCGAAAGACGGCGGCAAGACGTGGGAGCGGATCCTGTTCCGCGATTCGAAGTCCGGCGCGGTCGACCTGTCGATGGATCCGAACAATCCCGACGTGCTCTACGCCGCGCTCTGGGAAGTGTTTCGGACGCCCCATTCCCTGTCGAGCGGCGGCGCGGGCAGCGGACTGTTCAAGTCGAGTGATGGCGGCACGACGTGGTCGGATCTGACGAAGAACCCCGGGTTGCCGGCCGGCATCTGGGGCAAGGTTGGCGTGGCCGTCTCTCCGGCCGACGGCAAGCGCGTCTACGCGGTTGTCGAAAACGAAAGCGGCGGCGTCTTCGTGTCTGACGATGCCGGCGCGACCTGGAAGCTGGCCAACAGCGAACGCCGTCTCCGGCAGCGGGCCTTCTACTACTCGCGCATCTACGCCGACCCGAAGGAGCGCGACACGATGTACGTGCTCAACACCGGCTTCTACCGGTCGACCGACGGGGGCAAGACGTATAAGGGGATTCGCGTGCCGCACGGGGACAACCACGACCTGTGGATTGCGCCCAACGACCCCAAGCGCATGGTCAATTCGAACGATGGCGGGGCCAACGTATCGGTGACAGGCGGGGAGTCGTGGACGGGGCAGACGTTCCCGACCGCGCAGTTCTACGGCGCCTTCGTCACCGCTGACGTGCCGTATCAAGTCTGCGGTGCGCAGCAGGACAACAGCACGGTGTGCGTCCCGAGCACCGGCAACGGCAGCCGGTACCAGGAAGTGGGAGGCGGGGAGAGCGGCTACGTCGCTCCCGATCCGCTCAATCCCGATCTGTTCTACTCGGGCAGTTACGGGGGCGACCTCACGAGGTACGACCGGAAATCGGAGCAGTATCGGGCCATCAATCCGTGGCCGGACAATCCGATGGGGTATTCGGCGATCGACATCAAGGAACGGTTCCAGTGGACGTATCCCGCGGTGTTCTCGCCCGCCGATCCGAACGTGCTCTACGTCGGATCGCAGCATGTGTGGAAGACGGTCAACCAGGGGCAGAGCTGGGAGCGGATCAGCCCCGATCTGACGCGGCACGATCCGTCGACGATGGGGCCGTCGGGCGGTCCGATTACGCTCGATCAAACGGGCGTTGAGACGTACGCCACCATCTTCACCATCGCGCCCTCGCGCCTCGACGCGAAGCTGATCTGGACCGGGTCCGACGACGGCTACGTGCAGGTGACGCAGGACGGGGGAAAGACGTGGATCAACGTCACCCCGGCCGGGCTGCCTCCTTTTGCGCGCATCAGCCTGGTCGAGGCCTCGCCGCACAAGGCGGGGACCGCGTTTGTGGCGGCGAACCGGTACCAACGAGACGATCGCGCCCCGTACCTCTATCGCACCGACGACTTCGGCAAGACGTGGACAAAGATTGTCGCGGGGATCGGCGCCGACGATTTTGCGCGCTGCATTCGCGAGGACATCAAGAAGCCCGGGCTGCTGTACGCGGGCACCGAACACGGCGTCTTCGTCTCGTTCGACAACGGAAACGCCTGGCAGTCGCTGCGTCTGGATTTGCCGGTGACGCCGGTCCACGGGATCGTGTCGACGGAAAGCGATCTGGCAATCGCGACTCACGGTCGATCGTTCTACGTGCTGGACAACGCCGCGCTGCTCAGGCAGTTCACGCCGACGGTGGCGGCCGCCACGCTTCACCTGTTCGACGCACCGCCCGCCATCCGTGGCGTCAGCCGCGGTGTGTCGATCGACTACCTCCTGAAGGCGGCGGCCGAGAAGGTCACCATCGAGATTCTGGATGCGCAGGGCGAGGTGGTGGACACCTACACGGGAACGGCGGAGAAAGACGAGGCGAAACCGGACGCCGCGCCTGCGGGCGAGGAAGAGGGCTTCCGGAGGCGCGCGCCGAAGGTGGCGACCAAGGCCGGCATGAACCGCTTCGTCTGGGACATGTGTTACGCAAGCGCGAAGGATTTTCCGGGCATGATCCTGTGGGCCGGAGGCATCAGGGGACCGATGGCCTTGCCCGGCGCGTACCGCGTCCGGCTGACGTCCGGGGGCGAGACAAAGACCGCCGCATTCACGATTCGGAAGAATCCGAATCTGGCGGGAGTGACCGACGACGATCTGGCGGAGCAGTTCAAGCTCGCGCTGCAGATTCGCGACAAGGTGACCCAGGCAAACGAGGCCGTGATTCGCATCCGTGATTTGAAGAAGCAGATTGCCGAGCGCACCGCGGCCGTCAAGTCGAAGGAGAAGGGCCAGCAGTCGTCCGACGCGCTGATCGCGGGAGAGGCCCTCACGCTGAAGTTGACCATGGTCGAGGGCGAGATCTATCAGTACCGGAACCAGAGCAGTCAGGATCCGCTCAACTTCCCGATCAAGCTGAACAACAAGCTGGCGGCCTTGCAGGGCGTCGTGGAAGGTGGCGACGGCAAGCCCACCGCGCAGTCGTACACGGTGCTCGCGGAGTTATCGTCGCGGCTGGACGAACAGCTGGCCAGACTGGCCGCCATCGTCAAGACGGATGTGCCGGCGTTCAATAAAGAAGTGCAGAAGAAGAAACTCGAGGCGATCAAGTAGCGCGACCCGGCGCAAGTTAGCCACGGGCCCGACCACGTTCGCACGGGGGCCGGGGCTTCACGACGGCAGTTGCAGCGTTAGGTCAGCCCTCGCCCGCATGGAGGCTGGGGCTGCCGCCCCGGCGATCATCTACGCGTGAGCGAGCGGATGCTCCGCCAGCAGCTTGTCGAGCCACAAGCTGGCGAGCTTCTCTTGTACCGTGTTCTGCCTGAGGCGCCCCTGCAGATTCGGGAAGTCGACACGATCCATCAACTGGTCCTGGTTGAAGCACGTGAAGACGATCGTCTCCTGGCCGGTCTTCGGGTCCACGTGGCGCTGAAGGCACTGGGCGCAGACTTCCTTCATCATGCACTGCATCGGCGAATTGATGCTGGCGATCGCGATGTGATCGTCCTTGAGGAACGGCTCGAGGACGGTCAGGCGGGCGGCCTTCACCGCCGCCATCATCCGGTCTGACCCGATCGCGATGATGCGATCGATCGAGGGCATCGGCACCATCGCGGCGCCAAGTTCGCCCTTCGCATACGCCACCATCGCCTCGACGATGTTGCCGCGGACGTGCGAGTCCTGGGGCCGGCTTGGCGCAATGGGAGCGCCGGCATCGGTGGTCCAGATCAGTTGATCGGCCGACGCCTCGACCTCTTCCCGCTTGAACAGGTCTTCGCCGCGCTTGTAGCCGGCGAAGTAGAGCACGCGGCAGCCCTTGTGCCGCAACGCCCGGCCGATGGAGAACAAGACGGCGTTTCCGAGTCCGCCGCCTGCCAGGAGCACGTGTTCACCGCTCGGTATCTCGGTAGGCGAACCGGTCGGACCCATGACGACGACCGGGTCGCCTGGTTTCAGGTACGCGCAGAGCCGGCTCGAGACGCCCATTTCGAGCGCGATCATCGACAGGAGGCCTTGCGTCCGGTCAACCGCCGCTCCCGTCAACGCCAGCCCCTCCATCAGCATCCGGGGCGCATGGGGCCCGGCCCCCACCTGTGGCGACCGGGTCTCGAAATTCTGCAGGCGGAAAAACTGTCCGGGCTCGAATCTGCGCGCCGCGGCCGGCGCCTTCACGACGATATCCACAATGTTGGGTGTGAGGCGCGTTACCGATACGACGTGCGCCTGGAATTGATCGTCGAGATTCGCGGTCAGCGCTCGCCAGCCGGCCTCGCGCTGTTGTTGCGTCGGGAGGTCGGCGGCGGGGGAGTCGTCGGCGAACAGTTTCGCGATCTGGTGGAAGCCATCTCGCGCCGACGCCATGGCCTTGACGACATTGCCGGCGTACTTCGGGTGGTTGTCGCCGTAGTAGGTGACGAAGCGACCGTCGTGCTCGTGCGAGGTAAAGAACCCGTCACGCGCCGGAACGAGGCGGAATCGGCCGTCCGTCCCCTTCTCGACATCGTGCGCCTTGAAGAATCGTTGCCGCTGATCCAGTTCGAACGTGCCCGGGTGTTCGCGCTCGTATGTGACATTGGGCGTCGTGCCGGCCGCCACGAATACGGAACGAGCCGGCAGCGTGTACGCGGCCTCGCCGTCCCGCCACGCGCCTTGGTCGTAGACCTGCTCCCGCACGCGGATGGCGGCCACATGCCCGAGTTGGTCGGGCAGCGCCTCTTCAGGGTTCAGGCGTTCGACGAAACGGATGCCCTCTTCGAGCGACTTGGTGATCTCCTCATGGTTGAGCCGGTACGCGGGCGAATCGACCAGTCCCTTTCTGTAGACCACCGACACCCCGCCCCACCCCTGCATCAGAGGCACGAAAGTCGGCGGCTCGCCAGCCGTGGCGGCCCGTTGACGCTCGGCGCGCACATCGCGACCGTGTGCGAGGAACTCGTCGAGCACCTCGCGCTCTTCGGCGTCAAAGATCGCGCGGATCGTTTCCTCGCCGCGCTCGGCGATCAGCGTCTCGTAGCGCGCCAGCGTCTTCTCAACCTGCTGGGGATAGAAGGCCATCACTTCGGTCGCCGTGTCGATGGCGGTGAGTCCTCCACCGATGACGATCGCCGGCATGCGCACCTGGAGGTTGGCGAACGCCTCGCGCTTGAAGGCGCCGGTCAGTTGCAGCGCCATCAGGAAATCGCTGGCTTGGCGAATGCCGCGCAACAGCGTGTTCTTCATGTCGAGAATGGTCGGTCGCCCCGCACCTGCGGCCATGGCGATGTGATCAAACCCCAGGTCCCACGCCTCGTTGATGGGCAGGGTTCCGCCGAATCGCACGCCGCCGTACATGCGCAGCAGACGGCGCCGCGCCAGCGTAAGGTGGAGCAGTGTCAGGAAATTCTTGTCCCACCTCACCGTAATGCCGTATTCAGACACGCCGCCGAAGCCTTCCAGGGCCCGCTCGTTCAGCGGGAGGTAGAGGGAGTGCCAGTCCCTCACCGGACCAGGGGGGCCATCGTCTCCGCCCGTGATCGCGGTGGGCAGCGGTTCGATTTTCAACCCGTCGAGGCCGACGACGCCGAACCCTTCGTTGACCAGATAATGGGCGAGCGTGTACCCGGCCGGGCCGAGCCCCACCACCAGGACGTTGCGGCCGTTGTACGGCAGTGGGTACGGGCGCTGAATGTTGAGCGGATTCCAGCGCGACAGCAGTCCGTAGATTTCGATCCCCCACGGCAGTGTCAACACGTCGGTGAGCACACCGGTTTCGACCTGCGGGATGTCAACCGGATCCTGCTTCTGATAAATGCACGCCTTCATGCAGTCGTTGCAGATGCGGTGTCCGGTGCCGGGGCACAGCGGGTTGTCAAGCGTGACGAGGGCCAGGGCTCCCAGCGCGTCCCCGCGCTTGCGCAGGAAGTGAATCTCGGAGATCTTCTGGTCGAGGGGACACCCGTCGAGCCGGATCCCGAGAGGATTGGACACGATGGCGCCGTCCTTGCCCGAGAGCCCCTTTGAACACGAGTCCTTGTCACGCTCATGGCAGAGAATGCAGTAGTGAATCTCACCCAGTGTCTGGCGGGTCGTCATGCGCGGATCGGTGAGCGTGAACCCGTCGCGACGTCGCAGTCCCGATTCCGGACCGCTGATGGCCGTCGGCAGGTCGTGCGATCGGTGTTCGATGTCGACGAGCGCGAAGAAGTCGACTGGGCTGGGCAGATGGAAGATCACCCACGACTTGTACGCCGGGTCGTGGAGGCGCGCGGCACACCACCGCCTCAGCGCGTTTATCGAGACAGCCACGGCGGCTTGCGCCACCGGATCGGCTCCCGTCAGGGCGGCCGCTTCGCGGTCCAGCAACAGGCAACCAGCGTGCGCCAACGCCCGCTCGCCGTCGTGGGGAAACTGACCGGCCAGCAAGGCGGCGACCGCGCGATCGTCGGCAGCATTCGCCTCGGGAGGGGTCGGTCCCTTCAACAACGAGACGACGCGCCTTCGCACGAAGTCAGCCTTGAAGCGACCAAGGACCTGGTGCTGAGCGGTGGTGTCGGCCAGCGCGGCCAGCTCGCGTTCAACGCCAAACAACCTCCCGACAAAACGACTCACGAAGGGAGCCATCCTGACGAGCAGAAGCGAGACCTCGGTTGCCCCGAGGGCATGGGCCGGATGCGATCGATACGCGTCCCATTGTTGCCACAGTTCCGGATCCTGCCGTGTGACCTCTCGGGCGAACACGTCGTACAGGTCGCGCAACTTGTCGGGTTCGTGCAGGTCCGGATAGCTGAAGCCGGGCACGCCGAGGGTCAAGGCCGCCGGATCGCTGGACAGGGTCATATCTCATCACCGTAGTGTGGAAGCCGACGAAGCGTCAATTGCGTTTATAATCGTGCGTCGTTTCTCTGTTGCGGCCCGAGCATGACTGAATCGCGCACCTACCGCATCGTCGGCCGTGTCCAGGGCGTTGGCTTTCGCTGGTTCACCTGCGAGAGGGCCAGACGCGAGGGCCTGGTCGGCGAGGTCTGGAACCAGCCCGACGGATGCGTGGAGGCGGTGGCCGAAGGGGAGTTGCTGGCGCTCGATCGATTCGAAGTGGCCATTCGTCGAGGACCGGCGGGGGCTCGCGTCGAGACGGTGGCGCGCGACATTGGCCCGGCCAGCGGGCGCTTTGCGGATTTTTCCATCAAGGGATGACCATAGCCATGACCGATCGCACCGCGCTGAGCCCGGAATCGCTGAAGGCGAAGATTCGCCACGTGCCCGACTTTCCGAAGCCGGGCATCGTGTTCTACGACATCACGACACTGCTGCGCGAGCCGGCGGGTTTCAAGGCGGTGATCGATTACCTGGCCGCGCCGTTTGTCGGAGCCGGCATCGATCTGGTCGTGGGTATCGAAAGTCGGGGCTTTATTCTGGGCGGCCCTGTTGCTGATCGACTGGGCGCGGGTTTTTGCCCGATTCGAAAACCCGGCAAGCTGCCGGCGAAAGTTGTGCGCGAGTCGTTCCAGCTCGAATACGGGTCGGACGTCATCGAGCTCCATGAGGACGCGGTGACCGCCGGCCAGCGGGTGTTGATCGTCGACGACGTGTTGGCCACGGGTGGGACGGCGCGTGCGGCCGCTTCGCTGGTCCGCCAGCTTGGCGGCCATCTGTTCGGGCTGGCGTTCCTGATCGAGCTGGGGTTCCTCAAGGGGAGGGACCAGTTGCCCGGACTCCGCGTCGACAGCGTGCTGCAGTACTGAGCACATCCGGGCACCCCTCAGGTCCGGCCGGTTTCGTTCCGATACACCTCGTGCTATGCGAATTCGTGTGGGCGCCGCGATCGTCACTCTCGCCGTCGGACTCGTGCTGGCCGGAGGCGCGTGGAGCGCGGCGACCGCGGATGCGAAGCGCTACCGGACGTGCGTCTACATCGATCGCACGCGGCCTGCCGAGCGCGTCATCGTGGACGACATGCGCGTCAACGAAGCCATCTTCGACGAGGGTGGGGTTCAATACCTGTGGGTTCACGGACCGGCCGGCAGCTTTCAACTCGGCTTTGACGTGATTCGTCAGATCGAAGTTGTCACCTGGCTGGGCAAGGATCCGGCCCGCGACGATTACACACGCTACAGCGTCAAAGTGACCGGCACCGCCGACGGGGTGGCTCATTACGGCACCGTGGACATCAGGGTGATGCGAGGCCTGGCTGGCCCCTCGCCCTGGTATTACTTTCCGGTGACGCAACGCGATCGCGGCTCGAAATTCTGGCGCATCACGTTCGGTCAGGAGTGCGTCGGCCCGACGATTCCTCTCGACGCGACTCAGACTGGCGAACAGCCTGCCGCGGCACCGATTCAACCCATGGTCGTGATGGCCAAGCCGCGCGGCGAATTGCCGCCACCGCCGCCGCCGCCCGAGGATCCTCCCGACCCTGACGAGTTGCGCGACGTGTTGTTCGCGTACGACAAATGGGAGTTGACCCAGGCCAGTCGCGAGACGCTGACGAAGAACGCCGAGTGGATGAGGCGATTCCCCGCCGCGAGAATTCAGGTTGAGGGTCAGGCCGATCCGCGCGGCACCAACGAATACAACTTCCCGCTCGGTTTGCGTCGAGCCGAGGCGGCGCGCGACTTCCTCGTGTCGCAGGGCATCGACGCCAAGCGGCTGGCGGCGGTGACGATGGGGAAGACCAAGCTGGTGTGCACCGAACAGACCGAAGAGTGCTGGCAGCGGAATCGCCGCGCCCACTTCGTGATGCTGGCGCGCTGAGCGCCGCGGTGGGTACGGACGCGAACCGGCGAGGTGACCTGCGCGGTGTTCCCACTGCGCTGGCACTCGGATGGGTTCTGGCGTTTTCTTTTTCGTCGGGTTCCGCCCAATCCACAACCAAGACGTTTCGCACCGCCGTGGATGTGACCACGGTGGACGTCCTTGTTGTCAACGACCGCGATGGGCGGCCGATCATCGATTTGAAGGCCGACGACTTTATTGTCGAAGTGGACGGGAAGAGACGGGCGCTGGCCTCTGCCGATCTGCTGACGTACGGTGTTTGGCCTGCCGCCATCGGCCCAATGTCGGAGGCCCAAACGACTGCCGTTTCGGCTCCGCCACCTTTAACTCACGTCCTGCCCGCGCGTTGGTTCGTCCTCGCTATCGACACGGCGAACACCGCGGTTGGCGGTGGACGCAGTGTCGCCAGCGCGGCGTCGGCGTTTCTGGACCGGCTGCCGCCTGAAGACTACGTGGGGCTCGTCGCACTGCCGACTGGTGTTGCCGTCGAGTTCACGAAGGACCGCGGCTCGATTCGGGCCGGCCTCACGAAGGTCGTCGGTAGCGGGGCCAACAAGGCCGAGACGATTCACAACGTCAGCCTCGCGGAGGCGTATTCGTTTGTCACGGGTAGGCAGCCGGGGATATGGAATGCGGCAGTTCGGTCGGGATGCTACCAAGAAGATGCCAAATCCTGTCTGACACAGATGGAGTCCGAGGCCCGGTTCCGGGAAGCGGCGGCCAGGTCGGCCGCGCACATGGCGGTCAGCTCGCTGACCGGTCTGCTTGACAAACTGTCTGGCCTCGAAGCACCCAAGCAGGTGATCTTGGTCAGCGAGTCCCTTGTCACCGGAAGTCGATTCGGTGCGATAGACGGTCCTGACCTGAGGACCCTGGCGGTGGCCGCCCAGAGGGCTCGGGCCCATCTCTTCGTCCTCCACGTCGATCATGCTGTGCTGGATGCCGTCGATGTGGCGGAACGATTCGCATCGCGCACATCATCAGC
>Ga0194060_10000381_pt1 | contig 32571 bp, 29 predicted proteins | sample SepL225m_MetaG_FD_163427 | JGI IMG/M metagenome (GOLD analysis project Ga0194060, IMG submission 163427) | Anoxic zone freshwater microbial communities from boreal shield lake in IISD Experimental Lakes Area, Ontario, Canada - Sep2016-L222-5m | ecosystem: Environmental > Aquatic > Freshwater >...
TTCCTACAACCAGCCTGCCATCCCTGGCAGAGACATCGTAGAGAAAAACCATCCGTGTACGCGCCATGATATTTCCTCTTCTCAATAACTGCCCGTTCGGCACCGATGCAAAAAATGCCTCCACGACCGGAGTGATGGAGATCTTCTCACACCTGACGCCAAGCTTTGTAGCCATAAGTCCGGCGTGTTCAAGACTTTCAGGACTGCTCGACTGATATGGCATCATCAACCCGAGCACATGCTCAGCCCCAAGGGCACGCACGGCAAGTTCGCAGACTACGGCTGAATCGATACCTCCCGACAGACCAAGCACCACCGAACTGAAGCCGAACTTGCGAATTTCGTTACGCAGAAATGTCTTAAGAATATCTTCGACCATAGGGTAGTCGAGATGGAGATCATCAACCTTCATAAGAGGAAAAGCTAAACATTTGACATTGTATGCAAACTACCTTTTGAGCCACTTCTGGGGATTTTGCTTGACACGACCCTTCCATATTTCAAAATGCACAACCGATCCCCCCTCAGCCATCCTTCCCGAAACACCAATCAATTGTTGTGATTTTATAATATCCTCTTTAGCGACCTGCAATTGCCCCAGATTGGCGTAGACGGTAAGGTAAGATTTTGGATGACGAATAATCACAATATTACCAAAGGTAGGCAAAAAAGCAATTTGCACCACTTTTCCACCTGAAACTGCCCTGACGGGAGTACTTGCCGGAACTGAGATGTCAATACCATTATTGGTGGTCACAATTTTAAGATCCTTATCCTCTACAGAACCAAACTTCTGGGCCACAACGCCATTGCGCACCGGCCACGGGAGAGAACCAAAAGCATTATCAAAATCAGCGGAAACTTTTTCAAGTTCAGGCGAATCCATTTTGCGAACCACAGAAGCACTCTGTTTCTCGGAAACAGACGGGAGAGGGGCAGGCACAGGAGATTCTTTCGCGGATATCTGCACCTCTTCTCTTTTTGCTTTTTTTTCTGTTACCAAAGGACGTTCGGCTGTTTTTTCTCTTCTTGAAGCGGCACGCTTTGCCTCCCTGCGTTCTGCCTCAAGACGCTGGGCCTCTAATCGTCTTGCTTCCCGTCGCTCTTTTGCAAGTCGTTTAGCTTCGAGGCGCTTCTCCTCATTGCGCCTCTTCTCCTCAATCTTTCGCTGTCGCTCCTGTTCGGCCTCAACCGCACGCTGCTCCGCGATAATCAGCGATTCTATCCGTGACTGCAATTGCCTCCGCTTTTGCTGCACATCCGCAAGCTGTGCGGCATATTCCTGCTTGTTTTTCTTCAGTTTATCCAGAACAACCTCTTTCTCTTTCTTGCTGACTGACCAGCTTTGGAGTTGACGCTCCTGCTCTTTCACCACCTCTGCTTTTTGCTTATAACTCTGCTCCAGCGCCATACGGTTATTTTCGAGTTCAACAGCAACCTGCTGCAACTGATCAACGTGAAGACGAACTGCACGGGTAAAAAAACCCATGTATTGTGCCCTAACCAAGGCGCTATTGAGAGAACCGGAGCTGAAGAGGTGCTCGATATCCCGGTTTCCGCCATATTTGTAGACAGAGAGAGCGGTTCTGCGAAAATCTTCAGAGACCTTGCCATAAATCTTGCGATTACCCTGTAAATCGCTCTGCAAATGGTCAATATCTCTGTCAAGTTTATCAAGATAACTTTGATTTTGAGTGATGATTTTCTCAAGCACCAAAATTTGGCGACGTATGTTTTCCAGCGCCTTAAACGACTGTGACTCTTTACGGGTGGTCACATTCAGCTTGGCCTGATACTCTTTAAGCTGCTGCTTCAAACTTCTGAGATTCTCTTCCACCGAACTTCTCTCTCTCATAATCCTTGATATCTCGCTGTTCACCAGCGGAGCTGCTGAGGCGGATACTGAGCTACCGGAAAGAAAATGAAGCACAAGAACCATTACTTTCAAGACTCTTTCAACACTATCACGCAATGCAATACATCTCATTACAAATCCCCGTGCATTTATCTCTCTTATAAAAAGTGGTGTTAAAAACCTTACAAATCAACCACCAGATTCAAAAATCTCAGATAAAGGTAATGGATAAAATCTTTTCTTCGCAAAAGCTCTGTGAAAAAAATTATTTGTTTTTCATGAACTGAAATAATAGTAAATAGCTTTTTTTTCATTCAGAGCACACATTCTATGGACAAGCTTGTCATAAGAGGCGGACACCGGCTTTCCGGCAGCATCAACGCCTCCGGATCAAAAAACAGCTCACTGCCAATCATTGCAGCAACACTGCTTGCAGGAGATGGAACCTTTACCCTTCATAATATTCCTGATCTGCGTGACATAACCACATTTACACAGCTTCTGAACTATCTTGGCACTGAAACCGCATTTTCCGACAACACTCTGCAAATATCGTCACAAAATCTTAAAAGCCTCCAGGCACCCTACGAACTGGTAAAAAAGATGCGGGCATCAATCTATGTCCTGGGACCAATGCTTGCAAGATTTGGACACGCAAGAGTCTCCCTTCCCGGAGGATGCGCTTTTGGGCCCCGGCCGATAGACCTTCACCTTATGGCCATGGAAAAACTTGGAGCCACCATTACCATTGAAACAGGTTTTATTGATGCATCTGTCAAAGGTGGAAAACTGAGAGGAGGAGATATTCATTTTCCGCTCTCTTCTGTCGGGGCCACCGGAAATGCTCTTATGGCGGCAGTACTTGCGGAAGGTAAAACTACTATAAGCAACGCTGCGGCAGAACCGGAAATTGAAACCCTCTGTAAATTTCTTATCGCCATGGGCTCAACGATCAGGGGAACAGGAACAACCGAATTGGAAATTGAGGGTGCCAAATCACTCAATGCCATTGATTTTCGAAATGTTTTTGACCGCATCGAAGCAGGAACCTTGCTTGCCGCCGCCGCAATTACAGGTGGAGAGATTACCGTTAATGGTGTTGAACCGGAACAGATGAAATCAGTGTTGAAAAAATTTGTTCAGGCAGGATGCATCGTTGAGACAACTCTGAACAGCATTTCGCTCAAAAGTCACGGAAAGCTTACCCCAACAGATGTCACCGCAAAACCCTACCCCTCCTTTCCTACGGATATGCAGGCACAGTGGATAGCCCTTATGACCCAGGCTGATGGGACAAGCCATATTACTGACAAAGTCTATCATGAGCGATTCAACCATATCCCTGAACTGAACCGACTTGGCGCTCATATTGAGATCCGTAAAAACCAGGCAATTGTTCATGGGCCACAACTTCTTTCTGGTACGAAAGTGATGTCCACCGATTTGAGAGCTTCAGCAAGTCTGGTACTTGCCGGGCTCGTGGCGAAAGGTACTTCTGAAGTACTCCGCGTCTATCACCTCGACCGGGGATATGAAAAAATCGAGACAAAATTAAACACTCTTGGAGCTGATATCAGTCGTGAGAAGTACAATGAATTTTAGTGAATAGAAAAATGAGAAAATATTTTTTGAATATTATGAATGAAACATTATATTGACAGCCTCTAAAAGCCAAGCGCTCAGGCATCTTAAGAGTCTTATACGGAAAGGGGCCCTTAGCTCAGTTGGTCAGAGCAAGCGACTCATAATCGCTGGGTCGTAGGTTCAAGTCCTACAGGGCCCACAGATTGTGAATGGATTTAGAGAAAATATACCTGGCGTGTTCGTCTAGTGGCCCAGGACATCGCCCTCTCAAGGCGAAGATCACGGGTTCGAATCCCGTACACGCTACCATATATATGCACCCGTAGCTCAACTGGATAGAGTATCTGACTACGAATCAGACGGTTAGAGGTTCGACTCCTCTCGGGTGCACGAATGGTTATTGAGGAGTGGCCAAATTGGTAAGGCTCCTGATTCTGGATCAGGCAATTTGCAGGTTCGAGTCCTGCCTCCTCAACAATGTTTATCAGCAGAAAAAAGACACAGGTTTATGACTTGTGTCTTTTTTTTTGCCCCCTTTGTAATCACTGCTGATTGTTTCGCCAGAAGGTAATCCTCTCGTATGGATAAAGCGCTTATCATTGACATATTCAAGCTGTGAATCTGGCCGCTTTTTGGAGCAATAACAAAGATTTTTGGAGTAAACACAAAAAGAGACAGAACTTTCGTCCTGTCTCTTTTTGATAAGGTATCGGAAATCCGAGAACTTATTTTCCGGCTGCAGGTGCTGCTGCTGGTGCCTCTGCTGCTGGTGCTGCTGGTGCTGCTGGTGCCTCTGCTGCTGGTGCTGCTGGTGCCGCAGGTGCTGCTGCTGGTGCCTCTACAGGAGCTTCTGCAGGAGCTTCAGTTTTTTTTGCGCAGCCAACAAATGAGACTGAGCTTACAAGAAAGAGAAATACAAAAAACTTTTTCATTGCTATGTTTATTTTTGTTGTTTAATAATTGACAGCTTCATCAGCTCCCGAATAATAAAAAAAAACAGCGACTTTCCAAAAGCCTACTGTAAGGTGGGATCTGCATACAATTTTCCACATCCCGCCTTAATAAATGATTTTTTTATTCAACAAGCAACTCTAATTCTGCTTTTTCAAGCTCATGGAAGTTAAGGTATTGATAAATATTCTCTTCTTTATCACCTGACAGATGCCGTTGAACGATCTCCATGTACTCATCGCGATTCGGAAGATGACCAAGGAGAGCGCATACCGCTGCAAGCTCAGCAGAACCCAGATAAACCTGTGCTCCATTGCCCATGCGGTTATCGAAGTTTCTCGTACTGGTCGAAAAGACCACAGCGTTATCTGCAACTCGTGCCTGGTTACCCATGCAGAGCGAGCAACCTGGCTGCTCAATGCGGGCTCCAGAAGCACCAAAAACAGAGTAATAGCCCTCCTCAATCAGCTTTTTCATATCCATCTTTGTAGGGGGAACAATCCAAAGCTTGGTCGGCACAGCCCCTCTGTCTCGTAAAATTTCTCCCAGAGCCCGGAAGTGACCAATATTGGTCATGCAACTACCAACAAAGACCTCGTCAATCTGCTTCGGTGCCTTCTCATCAGCAAGAATCTCACTGAGCGTCTTGACATCATCAGGATCATTCGGACAGGCAAGAATTGGCTCGGTGATACTGCTCATGTCAATATCAAACACCTCGGCATACTCTGCGTCTGCATCGGGCTCAAGCAGTACTGGATTTGCAAGCCACTCTTTCATCTTTCCAATACGACGTGAGATGGTTTCAGCATTGCCATAACCCTCCTCAAGAAGCTGTTCAAGAAGCTGGACATTTGAAGAGAGATACTCAATAACAGGCTCCTTGTCAAGTCGTACGGTACAAGCCGCTGCACTGCGTTCGGCAGACGCATCACTCAACTCAAAAGCCTGCTCAACCTTGAGATCCGGCAACCCTTCGATTTCAAGTATCCGACCGGCAAAAATATTTTTCTTCCCTTTCTTGTCTACCGTCAAAAGACCTCGCTTGAGAGCAACATAGGGAATGGCATTGACAAGATCGCGCAGTGTGATCCCATTCTGCAACTCGCCTGTAAAACGAACAAGTACCGATTCAGGAACATTAAGCGGCATGGTACCCGTCACACCAGCAAAGGCAACAAGTCCAGAACCGGCCGGGAATGAGATACCAACAGGAAAACGGGTATGGGAATCACCACCAGTACCCACCGTATCAGGAAGTACCATGCGGTTCAGCCAGGTATGAATAACCCCGTCACCTGGTTTGAGGGCAACACCTCCCCTGCTCATAATGAAATATGGAAGACTTCTGTGGAGTTTTATATCCGATGGTTTTGGGTAGGCTGACGTATGGCAGAAGCTCTGCATCAGCAGGTCTGCACTGAAGCTCAAGGCTGCGAATTCCTTGACCTCATCTCGAGTCATGGCTCCAGTGGTATCCTGGGAACCAACGGTCAGGGTTTCGGGCTCAACATACATTCCGGGACGAACACCTGGAAGTCCACAAGCCCTGCCAACCATTTTCTGTGCAAGCGTATACCCTTTTCCGGTATCTGCAGGCTGTTCAGGACGAACAAAAAGATCGTCTTCTCCAAGAGCGAGTGCCGTGCGTGCTTTGCGGGTAAGGGTTCTTCCAATAATCAGTGCAATGCGCCCACCGGCACGAACCTCATCCTCAATCGTATTGGGGGAGAGTGCAAAACTTGCGACAACTTCACCACTTTTTGCAATGGTACCTTTGGCAAGATCAACATCAATAACATCACCCATATCGAGCGATGAGACATCAGCCTGAATCGGCAATGCGCCGGAATCTTCTGCGGTATTAAAAAAAATAGGGGCAATAGTCGTGCCAATCACCACTCCAGCCGTCCGTTTGTTTGGCACAGCAGGAATGTCATTGCCGATATGCCACTGCACCGAATTGATACCAGACTTTCTGCTTGATCCTGTTCCGACAACGTCTCCAACATAGGCAAGCGGATACCCTTTCTTCTTCAGCTCGGCGATAGTGCCAATCGGATCATTGATTTTGGTACCAAGCATACAACGTGCATGGAGTGGAATATCGCTGCGGGTAAAGGCCTCACTTGCCGGTGAAAGATCGTCTGTGTTGGTTTCACCCGGAACTTTGAAGACCGTGAGGGTCATCTTTTCAGGAAGAAATGGCTTGGAGGTAAACCATTCAGCTTCTGCCCACGACTTGAGCACTGCTTCCGCATAGATATTTGTTTTGGCAAGCTCAACAACAACGTCAAAAAGATCATAGACCAAAAGAGTCTTTTTCAGCATCTCTGCGGCCTCCGAACACACTGCCTCATCACTGTGGCTGAGAGCATCAACAAGCGGCTTGACATTATAGCCACCAAGCATGGTACCCAAAATCCGAACGGACTCTCTCTTGCTGATGACACTACAGGAGAGATCTCCTTTAAGAATTCCGTCTAAAAATGCTGCTTTTTCAAATGCAGCATCATCAACACCAGGACTGATATGATTGCGGAACAGCTCCAGCAGATACTCTTTATCTTCAACAACACTCTGTTGAAGCAAGCCGACAAGCGAGCGCGCCTGCTCAGCGGTTAACGGCAGCGGTGGAATACTCAGCTTCGCACGCTCTTCGGTATGGGCGCGATATTGGACTGCAAGACTCATAAGGTCAATCTCCGTGGGTTATGTATGGTTGAAAGAAAAGTAACTGTAAAATAATGCGGGCAAAACCTGCACACTCCTTGAAATAATAAGAGGAGCGATACGAGGTGAAAAATAGCATACCTCCTTTTGAAAAACAAGAATCATCCCCTCCACCCTGGAGAAAAAACCTTACTTATTAATGGCCCTGATACAGAATACCTTATAGACAAAGGCTGATGAGGGGATGATATGAATTACTGAGTTTTAATGTTCCCCGGAAATAAACATGCTGTCCCCATAACTAAGGAAAGTATATCCTTTTTCAAGAGCTTCAGCATAAGCATGCCGTAGATGATCACAACCCGCAAACGCAGCGGTGAGCATCAAGACGGTTGATCGAGGTGCATGAAAGTTGGTCAGAAGTGCATCAATACAACGAAATTGATGTCCAGGATAGATAAAAATGTCTGCTTCACCAGTGATGCCAGAAAATCCGGAAGATTGCGCAAGGGCTTCGGCGGCATGTTCAAGCGCCCGGGTCACTGTTGTGCCGACAGCCACAACCCTTCTTCCTGCCCTCTTCGCAGCTCTGATTTTTTCGACGCTTTCGGCTGGTATCGAATAAAATTCACGGTGCATGTGATGCTCTTCAAACAACTCGACCCTGATGGGGAGAAAGGTACCAAGACCCACATGCAGGGTTAATGGAGCAACATCAACTCCTTTCTTGCGAAGCTTGTCAAGCAACTCCTGTGTCATATTGAGAGAGGCTGTCGGAGCAGCCACTGAACCTGTCAAGGCAGCAAAGATCGTCTGATACCTCTCTTGATCAACCTCCTCAGCCCTCCTTTTGAGATACGGTGGTATGGGCACTGTACCAAAATTATTAAAAAAATCGGTTAACTCCCCACCTCCCGCCAACTCAATGCGGGCAACTCCCTGATCAACAATATCTGTAACCAGCAGGGTATGGCCGCAAACCTCAAGTCTCTCCCCTTTTTTCACTCTCCCCCGATAAAGGGCAAGATTCTGATCATTTTCATGCTTTTCAAGAAGCATCAACTCAATCTTTGCACCGGTCGACTTGGCCGCAAACAACCTTGCACGAAACACTTTCGTATTATTCAGGACAAGAAGATCGCCCTCCCGAAGAGAGGCATCAAGATCGGCATACCTTGAGTGTTGCACCGCTCCCGAGTGACTCTTGAGCAGAAGCAGACGGGTTGAGCCTCGCTCAAAAGGGGGATATTTTGCAATCTGCTCCTCGGGCAAGATGTAATCGAAGTCACCAACCCTCATAATACTCTCAATCTTGCACGAACAGACTCGGCATGAGCCTGAAGTCCTTCATGATCAGCAAAAGCGGCAATCTTTTCTCCATTCTTGAGCAATTGCTGTGTTGAATAGGAGATAATTGAGGTGTGCTTGACAAAGTCACGAACCGAAAGTGGTGAAAAAAAGCGTGCAGTACCACTGGTCGGCAGGGTGTGATTGGGACCTGCGTAATAATCACCAACGGTTTCGCAAGAGTAAGGGCCCATAAAAATAGCCCCTGCGTGATGAAGATTTGGCAGAATATCCCAGGGGTGCTCAACATGCAGTTCCAGATGCTCGGGAGCAATCGTGTCAGAGAGGGTGCATGCCTCTTCAATCGACTCAACCAGCACAATGGCACCGTTATTCCGGAGCGACAAGGCAATAATATCGCAGCGAAGCATTTTTGGCAGAAGTGCCTCAATGCACTGTTGCACAGCAACGGCCAGCGATTCCGAAGTGGTAATCAGTACTGCCGAAGCATCCGGGTCATGCTCGGCCTGCGCAAACATATCATAGGCAATAAATTCTGGGTTCGCAAATTCATCACCTATGATAACCACCTCTGATGGACCAGCAATACTGTCGATAGCGACATGACCAAAAACCTGTTTTTTAGCCTGTGCCACATATCTGTTCCCCGGTCCTGTTATAATATCGACCTTCAGAATCGTCTCGGTTCCATAGGCAAAAGCCGCTATAGCCTGCGCTCCCCCCAGTTTGTAAACAGAGCGAATACCGGCTACCGAAGCGGCTGCAAGAGTATCCTGGCTCACCTCCCCTGAAGCACCACAGGGGGTGGTCACAAAAATATCTTTAACCCCGGCAACTTGTGCTGGAGCCGCATTCATCAGCAGCGAAGATGGATACGATGCCTTACCTCCCGGAACATAGAGAAGTGCCTTTTCCATGGGAGTAACCCGCTGACCAAGCAACACGCCACCTTCAGATTCGATGAAAAAGCTTTTCTCGACCTCACACTGATGAAAACGGACAATGTTAGCATAAGCCTCTTCAAGCAGTTCAAGAAAAAGAGGATCGGTATTCCGTCGGGCATCGTCAAGCGCATCCGGTGAAACACGCATCGCCGCAAGCCGTATACCTTGAAACTTTTCCGTATAATCGAGCACTGCACTGTCCCCTCTTTGTCGAACCTGAGACAAAATTTCATCGACGGCGACCTGAACAGAGGTATCAATGGCGATACTCCGTTGCAACTGCTTTTTTAAAGCTGAAGAATCTTCAGGATAACGGTAGAGATGTAACACTTCTTTTTGATTATTGGTTATCAGATTCCGCCCATTCTCATTATCGATACATGTAACTCAATCAGTACATGTCATCGTAAAAACCAGCTCTCTCTGTGAAAAAAAAGAAAAAAATGTAAAAAAGAGCCTTTCTATGGCCTCTTTTCATTTGAAAAAAAAGTTGCATTAACTACCTTAAGGGTTTAGTTGAAACCTTGGAATATAGCGTGAATCAGCTTCATTCCAAGCCACCATGAGAGACACACAGAACCATGTTACTATGAACTTTTTCAGTAATCTGTTCAGAGATATCGCTATTGATCTCGGGACAGCAAATACATTGATTTTTATCCGGGGTAAAGGTGTTGTATTGAATGAGCCATCAATTGTTGCCCGTGAACGCAACACCGGTAAAATTGTAGCTATTGGCCACGAGGCGTTGCTCATGCATGAAAAAACCCATCCCGGCATTATCACCATACGGCCACTGGCCAATGGTGTCATTGCTGACTACGAAGCAACCGAAGAGCTCATCAAGGGTCTCATCAATAAAACCAGGACAAAATTTTCATTCGGCATCCGGCGCATGGTCATAGGAATCCCTTCCGGAATTACTGAAGTTGAAAAAAGAGCTGTGCGTGACTCTGCAGAGCATGTCGGAGCCAGAGAGGTTTACCTGATTACGGAACCTATGGCTGCGGCCATTGGCATCGGACTTGACGTTAAAGAGCCAATGGGAAACATGATCGTCGATATCGGTGGAGGAACAACTGAAATTGCGGTTATCTCCCTTGGTGGTATTGCATCAGGAGAGTCCCTTCGTGTTGCAGGCACCGATATTACTGACGAAATTGTACGTCACTTCCGAAAGGCTTATAATCTTGCTATCGGGGAACGCACCGCTGAAGATGTCAAGATAAAAATTGCCTCAGCCTACAAACTGGACAAAGAGTTAACAATGATGGTCAGAGGAAGAAACCTTGTCACGGCACTTCCGGAAGAGCAGCAGGTCGACTCAGCCACAATCAGGGAGGCTATTGCCACTCCGATAAGCCAGATTATCACCTCGATTAAAAAAAGCCTTGAGGTTACGAAGCCGGAACTCTCTGCCGACATTTTTGATCGCGGACTTTTTCTGGCAGGAGGTGGAGCGCTTATCAAGGGTCTTGACACAAAAATCAACGTAGAGACAAAACTGTCTGTTCACATCAGCGATGATCCGCTCACGGCAGTCGCCAGAGGCACCGGTGTGGTGCTGGAGGACCTTGAAAAATATCGGGGAGTACTGCTTACAAACAAGCATTACTAAGCCGTAGAGGGATTCTTTACCTCATTCAAGGAGCATCCTGTAATACCCCTCATACTGTTCAACAAGCAAAGCGGTCTCATATCGCTTTGCCTGGCGGACACATGCTTCAGAAGAGTCAAGCCAGTGATTATGGTCGGAAAGCAGAAGAAGCGATTTTTCAGTCATCCCCTCAATATCACCGGGCGGAAGCAGATAGCCGTGGCGACCAGGCTCAATAAATTCTGGAAAGCCGCCCGCCATTGTGGCCACAATCGGCACACCGCACGCCATCGCCTCAAGAGCTGCGAGTCCGAATGACTCGACATTGCTTGGCATAAGCATAAGATCGGCTATAGAGAGAAGAGGAACAATATCAACAAGTTTGCCGAGAAACCTTACCCGACCCATAATTTCGAACTGTCGCACGAGTGTCTCTGCCTCGCTTCGTTCCGGACCGTCACCAACCATCAAGAGAGTGGCATCACTCTTCTGGCTCACTGCGTAAAATATCCGGATAATATCACCAATACATTTCACAGGCCTGAAATTGGAGATATGAATTATCACTTTCTCATTCCCGATACCAAGCAGCTCCCTGATCTCCTGTTTGGGAGAACGGTAAAAGAGTGATGTATCCACAAAATTTGGAATAACCGTTATCTCCTTTTTTGGATTGAACATTCTGACCGTTTCGTCCTTCAGATAGTGAGAAACAGTTGTCACACCATCGGATTTATTGATAGCAAGCCGTACAACATCCTGCATTCCCCGGTCAGCCCCGACCACCGTAATATCAGTGCCATGCAACGTGGTTGCAAGCTTGAAGCACTTTGATTCAGCACACTTGTCTTCCAGCATCTGGCGGGCAAGCATTGCGCTCAAAGCATGAGGAATTGCATAGTGAGCATGGACCACATCCAGCTTTTCATAAAAAGCCACCTCTGCAATTTTTGATGCAAGGGCAAGAGTGTAAAAAGGGGCATCAAAGAGCGGATAACGCATCACCTCCACCTCATGATAAGAGATATTTGGGGCATAAGCACCAAGCCGGAATGGAGCTGCCTGACTGAAAAAATGGATGCTATGCCCCTTGGCAGCCAGTGCTTTACCCAACTCAGTCGCAATTGCTCCGCTTCCTCCGTAAGTGTGATGACATGATATACCGATTTTCATTGCTCGCATGGTAACTCTTGTTTTGATACTTCTCCTCTGGTAAACACCAGCAACAATGTACAGAAACCCGAAGACAATATCGCTGAAGAGAGAATGCCCAACGGCTAAGGCAATACTATCAACCTCTTAAAAGAGGTAAGTTGGCTGATTACAAAACAACAATCACAGTAAAGATGGAGAGAAGGAGTGGAGAAATTCGCAAAACCATATTTTTTTGCGTACACTTTGCTTGCCACAGCCGACAAAGAAACCGGTAACTGACAATCTTTTCAGATCCATGCGCATTTCACGAAAAATAGAGATCGATTACGGTCACACCCTTCCAAACAGCTTTTCATTCTGCAATCAACTGCACGGCCACCGTGGAGTCATTGTTGCTACAGTCGATGGTGATGTCATTGAGCGCAAAGGTGACCAGGAACAGGGAATGGTGATGGATTTCAAATTTCTCAAAGAGATTATGATTGAGCATATCCACAATAAGCTTGATCACGGGTTTGCCGTCTGGAAAGATGATGCTGAAGATCTTGCCTTTATCACAAAACGCAACTCTCGGGTGCTGGTAACCGATGACCCCCCGACGGCTGAATGCCTTGCCAGATGGGCATTTAACCAGATCGCTCACCACCTGCCACAGGGAGTAAATCTGAAAAAACTCCGCTGGTACGAAACGCCAAATTGCTGGGCTGACTGCGAAAGCGAATAAATCCTTCCGCACGAATTCCGCGCAAGCAAGAGACCGAATGATCTCCTTTTCTGTTTATCTCTTGTATTTATTTTTAATAATTACACCTTTATTGCACAAATTCTTCTATTTTGTTTTGATCTATCAATCAATTAAACATGAAGAGATGCGACTCCATGACTTTGATCCTGAAAACAGGCCACGTGAACGATTTCTCAATAGCGGACCCGCCTCGCTCAGCCCCGCTGAACTGCTGGCCATTATCTTGCGCATTGGCTCACGAAAACTCAATATTGTTGATACCTGTAATGAAATCATTGCCCGCTTCACCCTTGAAAAGCTGGTGAATGTAACCATCGGAGAGCTGCAGGAGATCAAGGGAATCGGAGAAGCCAAAGCAATGCAGATTGTCGCCATCTTTGAGTTGAACAAGCGGCTGCACTACAGCAATAACAACAAAAAGAAGATTCAGGCGGCAAAGGATATTTTTGAATACATGACAGGTCGCATTCCTGATGAGACAAAGGAGCATCTGTTCGTCCTGCACCTGAACACCAAAAACCAGATTACAAAAACAGAAATTGTCTCTGTAGGAACATTAAATGCGGCACTTATTCACCCTCGCGAAGTCTTTAAGGCTGCAATCAGGGAGAGCTCTCACGCCATCATTCTCGTCCATAACCACCCATCCAGTGATGTAGAGCCAAGCAATGCCGACAAGCAGATTACAGAACTTTTGAAAAAGGCAAGCGCAGTCATACAGATCGAGCTGCTTGACCATGTTATTATCGGAAAAACAGAGTGGTTCAGCTTCAGGGAGAGCGGCCTGCTCTGACCACATATTGATCTTTCCCTGAAACCATCTACCTTCAGATTCTGAACGTCTGAGATGCGCATGAAAGAATAACGCTGAACACTCCATAATGACATGAAACACATCATCATCATAACCGGCGCAGGCAAGGGAATTGGCAAAGCCGTCGCCCTTGATTTTGCCAAAGCCTCAAAAGCATATCACGATTTTGAACCACACCTGATCCTTGTATCGAGAACATTGGACGATCTCGAAACTGTTGCAGCAGAATGTCGCTCCTGCGGAGCAACGGCAGATCTCTTTCAGGCAGACATAAGCGATATAGCACAGATCAACCAGCTCGTCAGCGCCACACTGGAACGGTATGGCACCATTGACTGCCTGGTGAACAATGCGGGAGTTGGCCGCTTCAAGCCATTCACTGAATTGACCGTCGAGGACTATGAATACACCATGGCAACCAACCTGAAAGGCACGTTTTTCATCACCCAGAAGGTGTTCCCTGTCATGGAACAAAAACGGTCGGGCCACATCTTCTTTATCACCTCCATTGCTGCCGAGACCGCCTTCAAAAGCTCTTCGCTCTACTCAATGTCCAAGTTTGGCCAGAAGGGCTTTCTTGAGTCAATCCGACTCTACGCAAAAAGCTGTAATGTGAGGATTACCAATGTAATGCCTGGTGCTGTCTCTACTCCAATGTGGGGAGAGGTTGCTGAGGAGATGAAGGGCGTCATGATGATGCCTGAAGATATTTCAGGGCCTCTGGTCAATGCCTATCTCCTGCCGCAGCGGACATCGGTGGAAGAGCTGGTGATCAGGCCGGTTGGTGGCGATATCAATGAATGAAGAAACCACACTCAGATGTGGGAAAGCTGCATTTTTCCTTTATTTTGCAGTGAACCTTATAAATTGCTGAACATACACCACCATGAGTCTGAAAGAGAAAATAGATCAGGATCTGAAAAGTTCAATGAAAAGTGGCGATAAAACCCGTCTGAATGCTGTCCGTTCAATTCGTGCAGCGCTGCTGGAAAAAGAGGTCTCCATCCGTGTTGGCGGCACTGCCGTACTGACGGAAGAGCAGGAGCTGGAGGTGCTGGTAAGTCTTGCAAAAAAGCGACGTGATGCCATTGAGCAATTTACTGCCGGCAATCGTCTCGACCTTGCCGAAACAGAGCAAGCCGAGCTGGCCGTGCTTGAGGAGTATCTTCCTGCGCCGGTCTCTGATGAGGAGGTAACGGCAGTCATACAGAATATTATCACGACAACAGGCGCGGCATCCATGAAAGAGATGGGCAAAGTGATGGCTGAAGCGATGAAAGCGCTCAAGGGAAAGGCTGATGGCACCAGGGTTCAGCAGATTGTCAAGTCACTGCTTTCAGCATAACCCATTCTATCTTTTATCATGCTTGATATTAACTCTATCCGCCAAAATCCAGATGAAGTTGTAGCAATGCTGCATAACCGGCAACTCTCTGCAGAGGAGCCAAAACTGCACCGGGTGCTCGAATGCGACAAAGAGCGCAAAGAGCTTGTACAACGTACGGACGAACAGAAAGCGCTACGCAACAAAGTCTCCAAAGAGGTTGCTGAGATGAAAAAAAAGGGAACCGGTTCGCCGGATGAGCTGATCATCCAGATGAAATCGGTCTCCGAAGAGATTGCTCTTATGGATAGTGCGCTCGACCAGATTGAAGAGGAGATTGAGAATATTCTTCTGGCGCTTCCCAATAAACTGCACGCTTCAGTTCCAACCGGGCGAAGCGTTGCGGATAATGAGATTTTCGGTGAACCGGTCAGTTTTGTGCACGACCTTGACTTTCCAGTTAAAAACCACCTTGAACTGGGCAAATCACTCGGTATTCTCGACTTCGAACGTGGCGCGAAGGTGAGCGGCGCAGGATTCCCCGCATACATTGGCAAAGGTGCCCGTCTGGAACGCTCCCTGATCAACTTCATGCTCGACACCCATTCTGAACGGCATGGCTACACCGAGGTGTTTCCCCCTTTTCTGGTGAACAGGGAGTCGCTCAGAGGAACAGGGCAGTGGCCAAAATTTGCCGACCAGGTCTATCACATCGGTGAAGATGACCTCTATGCCATTCCAACCGCTGAGGTGCCAGTTACCAACCTCCATCGGGGCGAGATGCTTGATACCACAACACTGCCAATCTCCTATACCGCCTACTCAGCCTGTTTCCGTCGCGAAGCGGGTAGTTATGGCAAGGATACCCGAGGCTTCCTACGGGTGCATCAATTCAACAAGGTTGAGATGGTGAAGTTTACCCGACCCGAAGAGTCCTACGCAGCGCTCGAGGAGATTCGCTCCCATGCTGAAGCAATTCTCGTGGCGCTGAAGATCCCCTACCGCGTCCTGCTGCTCTGCAGTGGCGACATCAGTGCCAACGCAACAAAATGTTACGATATTGAGGTCTGGTCACCGGCGGAACAGAAATATCTGGAGGCGTCGAGCTGCTCAAACTTTGAGGATTACCAGGCAAGAAGGTCAAATATCCGTTTCAAGCCCGACAGCAAATCAAAACCGGAGTTTGTCCACACCCTGAACGGCTCAGGCCTCGCAACCTCCCGGCTCATGGTCTCCCTGCTTGAGCACTACCAGACATCGGATGGTCATATCAAGGTGCCGGAGGTATTGCAGTGCTACACCGGATTTGAAGTGATATAAAACCTGGGGACGCCGAGCTCCAGCTCGGCATATCACCCTTTTTCTGCGTTTCGAGGATAACCATATCCACAGTGTCGTATTGCGATACGACACTGCAATCGTCTGAACCATGATTCACTTGACCGACCTGATTACTTGAGGGAGCTGATTTACCATCCAATAAAAATCATGACAATCGGGCAATCAAGAAAATCATGGTTCAAGACAACCCCGTACCGGCAAATCGGCATGATTTACCATCCAAATAAATCATGCCCATCCCTCAATCAAGCAAATCATGGTTCAAGACGATCAAGAAAATTCCTCACCATCCTGCTCACGGTTGCAACATCAATAAGAAAAGCATCGTGACCATAAGGCTCATCCAGGTAAAGAATACTTGAGTTCGGCATAAGACGGGCAAGCTCCTCCTGCTCCTCCTTAGGATAAAGAATATCGGAATTAATGGAGAGAATCTCTATCGGCAACTCCATGGAACGCAACACCTCTTCGTACCCACCCCTTCCTCTGGAAAGATCGTGCATGTCCATGGCCCGTGTGAGCGTAATGTAGGTGTTGGCATCAAAGCGCTCAACAAGTTTTCTCCCCTGATGATGCAGGTAACTCTCCACCGTAAAGGTTTTTTGAGCTTTTCCATCCTGAACTGATCGACCGAAACGCGACTGAAAATTCTCAAAGCTGCGGTAGCTGCACATCGCCATCATTCTCGCCGCTGCAAGACCTTTTGCTGGCGGAAGAGCCGCTTCGTACCAGCCTCCATTCCAGTGTTGATCGGCAAAAATGGCCTGTCGCTGCGCCTCACTTTGCCCGATGCACCATGCAGAGTGGCGTCCAGAAGCACCCATCGGCATCAACGCTTGCGCCACTTCAGGATAGAGAAGCCCCCACTCAAGCACCTGCATCCCGCCAAGAGAGGCTCCGACCACAAGCTTTATCCGATCAATGCCAAGTCCAGAAAGCAGCAGACGCTGCACATGAACCATATCGCGGATGGTTATCGACGGAAAATCGGGGCCGTAATGACGGCCAGTCAGCGGATTGATTGAAACAGGGCCCGTTGTGCCATAACAGCTCCCAAGCACATTTGTACAGATAATGAAATCAAGAGTCTCATCAAAAGCTCCACCGTTGGAAAACATCCCTTCCCACCAGGCATCGGCATCAGCGGAACCCGTGAGTGCCTGACAGACCAGAATAACATTATCTTTCCGTTCATTGAGTTTTCCCCAGGTTCGGTAAGCTATTCGCAAGGCGGAAAGGAGTCCGCCTGATTCAGTGGTATAGGGTTCGCCAAGCTCGAAAGAGTTGGTTTTTTCGGAAATAAACTCAGTATATGCTCTCATGCCTCTCTTTTCAGTTTTGCAAAAGCCTCTTCAAAAACCACCTGGCGGGTGGCACCATCACTACAGGAGTGCGCAAACAACGGTGATTCTGCGGGAACAAATATACTGGTGAGGTATGAGCCTTCAGCAAGGAGTACATACCATCATCGTTCCCGGTCGTTGCCGGGGTGGAATTGGCACCAATCATTCTGCAATGATGGTTGCCAAGGCTTCTCTGGGCCAGTCCCTCCGCCTTTCTGGATGATAGCTTTAATTCTTGAAAAGAACATTTAGTTTGAGCAATCTACAACAGGGAATAGTATTTTACAAACAGCCTCGAAAGCACGGGTCACTTAAAAATGTTTATTTATTCCTTCCATGACCATCACCGCACGAGAACTTGCACTGACTGTTCTGCAATCACTTGAAACCGGAAAAGAGCAATCCGATACCTTGCTGCACCGGCAGCTTCAGCACTCGGCGCTCAACCGCGTTGATCGGGCGCTGGCAACGGAGCTGGTGAACGGGGTGCTGCGCCAACGTCTTCAGCTTGATTATCTCATCAGCCATGTGTACCATCACAAGCTCGACAAGGCAGCATCTGTCATGAAAAACATTCTTCGCCTCGGTGCTTATCAGATTCTGTTCCTCAATAAAGTCCCTGACTGGGCGGCCGTCAACGAGTGCGTCAAACTTGCCCGCAAGTACAAGGGCGACCGGATGTCGAAGCTGGTAAACGGTGTTCTGCGAAAAATCACTCCGGAAAGCATGACCCTTGAAGCGTGGCTGAGCGAGGAACAACCGGAAAAGCAGCCTGCTATCCGCTACTCGCATCCCCAGTGGCTGATTGAACGCTGGATGAGAGCGTTCGGACCCGAAAAAACCGCAGCCATCCTCTCCTATAACAATCAACCGCCACTGCTTGGTTTCAGAATCAATCGGCTGAAAACATCAACAGAGCAGTTTTTTGCCACTATTGATGCCGACGTGAAATACGAAACCTGCAACATTGAATCTTTTTTTGTCTCCAGAGATTTCAGCACGTTTGAGCCAGCAATAAGCGCAGGCCTCCTCACTGTCCAGAACCCGACACAGGGGCGTGCCTGCCTTCTGCTGAATCCGGCACCCGGCACAACAGTGCTGGACCTCTGCTCAGCTCCTGGAGGCAAAGCCACCTTTCTCGCTGAACTGATGCAGAACAGCGGACAGCTTCTTGCGGTTGACCGCTATGAGCAAAAACTATTAAAACTTCAAGCGCATGCCAAAGCCCTCGGCATTACCATGCTTACCACAGTAACCGCCGATGCCAGAAGCTTTATACCGGAGCAGCAACCCGATACAATTCTGCTTGATGCACCATGCTCTGGCACCGGTGTCCTTGGCCGACGGGCAGAACTACGCTGGAAAGTAAGCCCGGAGATGCTGCAAGAACTCGTGCAACTCCAGAGTGAGCTTCTTGACCATGCAGCAGGATTACTTGATGAGGGTGGCGTGCTGGTCTATGCAACATGTTCAATCGAACCCGAAGAGAACAGCCTTCAGATTGAGGCGTTTCTGGAGAGGCATCCGGACTTTACCGCTGATCCTGAAGAAAAAATTCTCACACTGCCGGGAGAGTATTGTGGTTTTGATGGCGGGTTCTGTCAGCGGCTTCATAAAAAAACCTGGACGAAGTGAACACGCTTGACATTCCATACAAAAAAGTGCTGGAGAATTTCCTGAACTCCATGCTGATTGAGCGCAACCTTTCGAGACTCACACTGGAGTCGTACCGCAATGACCTCAAGCGCTACCTGCTCTTCATGCAGCAGCATGCGAGAGCACTTGAGACTGTAACGACCGAACAAATCAGGGAGTTCATCACAGAACTCTCTGCTCTTGGCCTTGAAGCCAGTTCCATGGCTCGGAACATTTCAGCCATCCGTTCGCTTCATAAATTTCTGGTTACAGAGAGAATACTTGCCATCAACCCTGCCGAAACAATCCAGCAGCCAAAACAGGCACAGTATCTTCCGGATGTTCTCACCATTGATGAAACCCTGCGATTGCTCGAGGCTCCACTTGCTCACCAGCCTCCGGGAAAATTCATTCAGAGAGACAAAGCTATGCTGGAACTCCTCTATGCAACCGGGGTAAGGGTGACGGAACTGATCACGATACAGCAACACAATCTCTACCTTGAAGCGGGTTTTATAAGGATTTTTGGAAAGGGTTCAAAAGAGAGGCTGGTGCCCGTTGGCAATTCTGCTCTTTCATGGGTCAAAAGCTACCAGAGAGAACTGCGGCTATCGCTGGTGCAGAAAAACTCGGACGACTACCTCTTTCTCAATGCACGCGGAGTCAAATTATCGCGGATGGCACTCTTTGAGATGGTTCGAAAATATGCCATCACGGCGGGAATTGAAAAAAAAATCAGTCCGCACACGCTCCGACATACCTTTGCCACCCATCTTCTTGAAGGAGGGGCCGATCTGCGCGCCGTTCAGGAGATGCTTGGCCACAGCTCAATCGTCACCACCCAGATCTACACCCACATCGACCGCTCATTTCTCAAAGAGGTCCACAAAACCTTCCATCCAAGAGGATGAAACACTATTTATAGCCGCCCATTGTCTCAATGATCAGGCGCTTTTTGTCGTGGCTCTCCATCTCAATTTTTAATGCCGAAAGCGTCATATTGACATCAAAAAAGAAAAAAAGCAACGAACTGCTGAGGCAAAGCATACTGACGATAAAGATACCGGATAACAACATCGGCAAATTCAGATCAATCAGGGCACTGAGAAAAAGCAGGATAATAAGCCAGCTTGCTCCAAAACAGGTGAAGCATGCCAGCAAAATTGAGATCCGAATGTAACGGGCCCGCTTCCATAAAATGGCAACCTCTTTGTTGATTCGAAGAATATAGGCCTCTGGATACGACTCAAGATCATCAAGCAGTGATCGTGAGCGGTCGATAATGCGACCAAGCCTGTTCGTCATGGTAAGAAGAAGAAGACCGAGGCCCGATATGAGAATCATCGGGCCAATTGCGGTTTGAAGGATAGGGACAAGCTCCCTGAATGATGTAACTAACATAATAGGCGGGCGACAACTTCAACCCTTTCTTTTCTTTTTATTACCGGTAAAGAATACTCCCTCTTTTCCGACTGGTTTATAAGGCTTTTTAAAAGTTTTTTTGGCACCATAAGGTGACTCTCGCTCCTGATCTTCCATTTTGGTAAGTCGCAACTGACGCCCGCAGACCCTCACCTTTCTCAACTCATGAAAGATATTATCGGGCATACCCTGAGGCAGTTCAACGGTACTGTACCCTTCGTTGATGGAGATGTGGCCCACCGATTCAGGATCAAGTCCAACTTCATTCAAAATAGCGCCAAGAATATTGCCCGCCTTGACTCCATGCTCACTGCCTACTTCAAGACGGTATCGCTCCTTCCCCTCGTCGCCATAGGATTCACCCTTCCCTCTCCTTTTTACCGGCCCGCGATCACGGTCAGCGCCCCTCTCTTTGTCGAAACCACGCTCCCTGCTACCAGCTCCTTCTCGCTCCTCGTTAAATCGGGATTTCTCTGGCTTGTTCGACAAAAGAAGCGGTGTTTCGCCCTGAACAATTGCGGCAAGTGCTGCAGCGGCATCAAGCACAGGCACATCATGCTCCTGGCAATACTGCTCAATGAGATTGGTGAAAAAGCCCAGCTCTTCAGCCGCAATCCGGTCGGTGATGCGCTGATTAAACTTTGCAATCCGCTTGTTGTTGATCACCTCTGTCGTTGGAAGCACCATCAGCTCAATACGACTGTGCGTTGCCCGCTCAATAGAGTAAAGCATGTTTTTCTCTCTCGGCGAGACAAACAGGATAGCGTCACCGGCACGCCCGGCACGACCTGTTCGACCAATCCGGTGAACATAGGACTCGGTATCGGATGGAATATCGTAATTGATCACATGGCTGATGCGCTCAACATCAAGACCGCGAGCGGCCACATCGGTCGCTATGACAATACTCAACACGCCGCTCTTGAGCTGCTCGACGGTGCGCTCGCGCTGACTCTGGGGCATATCACCATTCAGTGCAGCGGCACCATATCCCCTTGCCTGAAGTTTTTCGGCAAGCTCAATCGTCATGGTTTTGGTTCGCACAAAAATAAGCATCCCGTCAAATGGCTCAACTTCAAGAATTCGCGTCAGAATATCAATCTTGTGGCTGCCACCAACAATCCAGTAGCGCTGACGAATAGTGTCAACCGTTGTGGTTTTGGTCTGTATCGTCACCTCAGCAGGGTTGTTCAGATACTTCTGTGCAATTCGGCGAATCGGCGGTGGCATGGTTGCCGAGAAAAGGGCAACCTGGCGTCCTTTGGGTGTCTGCTCAAGAATCCACTCAACATCGTCAATAAATCCCATGCGAAGCATCTCATCAGCCTCGTCAAGCACCAGGCATTTGAGGGTGTTGAGATTCAGTGTACCTCGCCGTATATGATCCATGACACGACCGGGTGTTCCAACAATAACATGCACTCCCCTTTTCAGCATGCGTAGCTGAATCCCATAATCCTGTCCGCCATAGATCGGAACAACATGAAATCCCTTGAGATATTCAGCGTAGCGCTGAAACGCCTCGGCAACCTGTATGGCAAGCTCCCGTGTAGGGGCAAGCACCAGTGCCTGGGGCTCGGCCTGTTCAAGGTTGATATTGGAGAGTATCGGCAGAGCAAAAGCGGCAGTTTTTCCCGTGCCGGTCTGTGCCTGCCCGAGAACATCACGTCCTTCGAGAATAAGGGGGATTGTCTGTGCCTGAATAGGTGTCGGGTTTTCGTAGCCAACCTCCTGAAGCGCTCTCATTAAGGGCTCGGCAAGCTGAAGGGCGTTAAAATCCTGCGGCAATAGTTGCTGTTCTTTCATAGTGTTATGTTTTCTTTCCAGATCATTGATAAAAATGCCTCGCGTGAGGCGCGAGTGGCAGCAATGCAGGAAAGAAAAAAATGAAGAAGAGTTCTCATCAACCGAAAACATCGGGGCATCATCCGGAAGAGCCGGAGGCCATCGTATCGTCACAAACGCAGAAAATCAGAACAGTCTTTAGAACTGGAAATTTTACCAACGTCCTTTCTTAGCATATTCACCACACCTTAAAACGAACCCATAGTACCATTTTTCTTTGTAAAAGACGAATTTATTTTTTATAGGCCACTCCTGAACAATGGAGAGGTGACCCTTTCAGCTTTTTTCTTACTTTTCAACTCTTTCAAACCAGCATGAAGGTCACCATGAGCAGTATCACCGTTTTTCTCTATACCATCCTCTTCCCTTTTGTTCTTGGAATCGCAAAGCTCTTCAGCTCCCGTCACCCAAAACTCCAAACCTTTTTCCGTCTCAGGGAAAAACTTTTTGAGACACTCGAACAAAATATCAGCCAAAAATCATCATCATCTGCGTTCAGATTATGGGTTCACGCCTCTTCTGTCGGTGAGTTTGAGCAGGCTCGTCCGGTTATTGCCGCGTTGAAAGAACGACATCCTGAACTCACCCTGTTTGTCTCATTTCTCTCAGATTCGGGATACAATGCCAGAAAAAAGTATCCCGATGCAGCCGCAGTCTTCTATCTACCGACAGACACCCGCCGTAATGCCAGAAAACTGGTGGCATTGCTCAGGCCAGACGTGATGCTGCTCATGCGTTACGACTTTTGGCCAAACCATCTTCTTGAAGCAAAAAAAGCGGGTGTAAAGCTGATTCTTGCAGCAGCCGTCCTCCAGGAAAATTCCCTTTACTTTAACCCTGTTTTGAAAGGTTTTTACCGCAATATTTTTCACCTTTTTGACGAAATCTTTACTGCATCACCAAAGGATACGCTGGCTTTTCGGGAGCAATTCAGATGCGAGTATGCTGAAACTGCCGGAGATCCGAGGTTTGACCAGGTCTGGCAGAGAAGCAGAAACAGCTCCAGTGTTGATCACATCAAAAACCTCTATCAACAGCGCATGGTACTGGTCGCTGGCAGCATCTGGGAACAGGACGAGATGCTTCTTCTTTCAGCCTGGCAGGCTCTTGGTAAGGGTTTATCTCTGGTTCTGGTGCCACATCAGGTCAACCCTGAAAACATGGCACGACTCTACCGCGAACTGGACAAGCGCTCCCTTGCTTCTACGCCGGTATCCGCCCTGAATGGCAACTTTAATCCTGAAAAGGAGATATTGGTTATCGACCAGACGGGATATCTTGTGGAACTCTACTCGGTCGCATCATTTGCCTATGTTGGAGGAGGCTTCGGGGTGAATGTGCATAATACCCTTGAGGCTGCAGTGTATCACATCCCGGTACTCTTCGGTCCCCGTTACCATAACTCCCCTGATGCCGAAGGACTCGTGGCCGCAGGGGGCGCAACCGTGATTCATGATCAGCAAGAACTAACCACAGCCCTTCGCGCCCTCACCCGTGATACACAACTGAGGGAAAAAATCGGAAAATCGGCAGGGAGATTTGTAGAGCAGAATATCGGTGCCACAGCCATCATCGCTGAGGGTATTGAAAGGTTCTATAATACCGACAAGGCAACCTGAGAGGGTGTATCAATGACAAATCCCCCCTCAAGCTGCATGAAAGTAAAAGGCTAGAATGCCCTTGATACCCCAACCTGAATACTGGTAGCACTATAGGGCTCCAGAGCATTATCCTTGGGTGACGAGAGACTCCAGCCAGTCCGTTGCTCATAGTACTCAAACTTGATATCAGCCGACCACTCTTCATCTATTTTTTTGGTCACCTTCATACCCAGTGTAAGAGCGCCAAAAGCTGCAAGGCGCTGATCTTCAGTATAGAAAACTGCACCTGCCGGTTGAGGAGTTGCGTTTATCACCCCTGGAATTTTACTCTCCAACAGATCGACAGGAAGATAAAAATCAGCAGCATTCTGCGAATAATAGCGAATGAGCGGCATCACCGACCAATCGCCCGGCAAAGGATGAACATACTCAATGTCAAAGGTGTGCGCCTTAATCCCAAAAGTATCACTGTAGTAGCGGTAAGAGAGGCGAGCGGTTCCATCAGTAAAGCTCTCCTTAAAATGGTGGTTCCAGCGAGCCAGCGCGGTGGTACTGTTGCGCTCCCGAGGTCTGTTATCGACAAACTTGTAGGGGTCACTGTAATATCCATTCCCCCGGGAGTATCCAAGATTCAACTGAACAATATCATTGGTAGTCAACACCCTTGTAACCCCAACCAGACCTGCCACAATATTTTTTGTGTCCGTTAAGCCTGTTCTCACAGGGACAACCTTTTCAGCTAAGGGATAAGTGAGGTTGGTACCTGGCACCGTCTTCGTCAGAGTAATCAAATCGATTGTATCATTGGTAAGACTGCCACCAAGGGTGAACGTTGTATTTTTATCCGCCGTTGCCAGGCTCCCCTGCAGAGAGAGATTGCGGGAGACATAATCTGACTCGCCAGAATAGCTTGTTCCAAGAACAATGTTTCCATTTGAAAAGTATCTTGTAAGCTGTACATCAACTGCTTTGCGAGAATCTTTCATCGGCGTCAAACCGAAGGTATGATAGGTTGGAGATGCGCCAGAGACCGAATCGTAGGTCAATGATGTTCCAACTGACCACACTTGAGCAAACGGAACCACTCCCCTGAAGGTATAAGCCTGAATACCACCACCACCCGATGCACCCGACCGACCATCGTCACCACCTCCTGTATTGGGTGCAGCCGCCGGATCGATATAATTTGAACGACTGTCTGTATAATTCAGATATTTAAAGCTGACAAGACTCCGTTCTGGCGGGGCATCAGCGTATGCAAACTGAACAGAAGGCAAGGCAAGCGCTGCGGCGAGAAGAGTGCTGCCAAAGAGGCTTGATGTTCTTGAAGAGAGTGAGGTCATTGTTTTGGTGATGGTTGTTACTGTGGCCAGAGAACATTGCCGTTAACTTAATACTTTACCTCTATAAATCAAAAAGCCCCTCCACAGGAAGGGGCTTTTTGAAAGTATCGTATACAAAGAGTCACCAACGATTCAGAAAATTTCATCAGATACTTTTGGATTCCGCATTTCTCTCTGCAGGAACAGTTTTTTTAGGTACTACTTTACGTTTGTGAAATTTTTTATCCCAGTTCTGTATTGAAATGGCCTTGAATGTCCGCGTTCCTGTTGTAATGCCGGTTATTTTAAGATAGCGACCAGAAACAATCCGTGTCTTGGGGTGTACATCAGCCGTTGCTATATCAACACGCCATATACCCTTCCTGAAATCTCGTAACGTAATAAAAGAATTACTTTTATCAACCAGAATAACCTTTCCGCCAAGCAATCCTTTTTGTGAATTTGTCCAACGCTGCTCGTTGGCAAATACCAGGTTATTATACACATGAACATTCTCAACAAGATAACGGTGAATATACCCACCAACATCAAGAGTGTTCAAACAGAGACTGAGCAAAAGACTTGCAAGCAGTGAACTGGCAATAACTTTTGGAGCTGAATACCGATATCCCTTCTTGGTGTGGCGAAATCCGAAAAAAGCAACAAGGGTAAATAAGGCCAGCGCAACCAGCCATACATAGGGGATACTTGTAATGATATCGGCAAGTAAAGGATTCTCAACAAATAACTGATGAATATTATGGTGATCAACAGCAAAATCGTTATCAAAAAAAACATAAAGAGCTGTTGCCATAGCTATGCTGCCAGTAACAACTGAAATCGCAGCAAGCAACCAAAAACTGAACCGCTTAAGGAAAACACGCCATCGAGGAATCGGAACAGCATGCCTCTTCTCTATCTCCTCCAGAACCGGCAGAGATCTCCCTTCTTCCATACTCATTGATTAATGACTCTTTTCTAAATGGATTTTTATTTTTTTCTTGGCACGGTTAATCAGCGTCGCCACCGTACCTTGAGGAATCAGAAGAATATCAGATATCTCTTCATAACTTTTCTCTTCAAAAAACTTTAACACAATAACATCCCTGTATTTGGGTTCGAGCCGGTCAAGAGCTCCCTGAATCTCAATTGGGCTATGTTCCTGGCTCTCTCGAGTGAGCTGATCAGCATCAACAGAGATATTTTCGAAGAGCGTCAGTAGCTCGTCCTTTGATAGTACGCTCGGGCGCCTCTTTTCCTTTCTAAAATAACTGACTATTTCATTATGAGCTATTCTGTATATCCAGGATGAAAACTGAAGAAAGGGATCATATTCATTGAGATGAATGTATATCTTGATGAATATCTCCTGCAGTAAATCCTCAGCGGCAAAAGAGTCCCTGCACCCCAACCGAATAATATATCGCAACAAAGGCGCTTCATACCGCAGAACTATGGCAGCAAATGCCTGTTTGTTTGCGATAGCTCCAGCAACCAGCTCCTGATCGGTCGTGACACTGTACGGCTCTCTCTTTGTGAACGTCTCGCCCATATCCACTCAGCTCTTTATTTCCTGCCTCTCTGGCGCAAGCATAACCGCCATATACAACACAACAACAAGATTGATGAAAATTAACAGAATCTTGAACCAGGTAAAACCTTTTGCAAGCTCATACAGTTCAATCGGCAAAGAGATGCCGCCACTGAGCAAGGCAACCCATTCCGCCCATCGCAGGGCAAACCATAGCCCATAAGCCTCAAGAAAACGTATTGACGCGTAAAGTAATGCAAAAATTACCAGAATACGCATCCGGCTTTCCGTCAAGGTGCCAGCCAGCACTATAAACTTTTTTGGGAAGTGATGAGCAGGATTAAGATGCAAATGCACAACAAGCTGTTCTGCTGAAATCTGAATATACTGACGCATCAGCACAACAAGCGCCACTGCAACAATGAGCACGAAAAGAGCCTTGCATGCTTCAAAGATTGCAACAGCACGGAGCACACCGGCCATCTTCTCATTGACAATCATCTCCTCTTGCCTCCTTATCATCGAGCTTGTAACCAAAGCCCCTCACTGTTCTGATGATACAGCCCCTGCTTCCAAGTTTTTCACGAATTCTTGTGATATGGGTGTCAATCGTTCTGGTGCTGATGCTCTTGTCAATTTCCCAGACATCGCTGAGCAGAGTCTCCCGTGACTGAGCCTCTCCTTTTCTTTTGAGAAGCGCAACAAGAAGTTTGAACTCCATCAGAGTAAAAAAAAGCTCTTTTCCGTCAATCGAAACAATATGACGGCTCAGATCAACGGCAACCCCTCCGCTCGAGAGTATCTCTTGCGTCTTTCCCCCCCCGCGTCGCTCCCGCTTGAGAATGGCGCGAATCCTGAGGTTCAGCTCACGAGGGCTGAACGGCTTCACCACATAGTCGTCAATACCCAACTCAAAACCGAGAATTCTGTCAATCTCTTCGCCTTTGGCCGTCACCATAATAATGGGAAGATCCTTGTAGAGTTGATGCTGCCTGATTTTTCGGCAGAGTTCAAAGCCGTCCATTCCGGGCAGCATGATATCAAGCAACACAAGGTCAAAACTTTTATGAGAGAGCTGCTCAAGCGCCTCCTCAGCAGACCCTGAGAGATGACATTTATAACCTCCACGAGAGAGATTATACTCCAGCAGATGAGCCAAATCCGGATCATCCTCAACAACAAGCAGCATTGGTTCCGACATACACAGATAATTTAAAAGGTGATTCTCTCAGATATTAATGTAAGAGTAAAATCAGTAACCGTTTTTTAAAGGGAGCTCCTTAGCACTCATACCTGCAATTTGTCACCATTTCTTAACAGACACTTAACAGTTCCTCAACAATGTTTCACTGAAGTTTTTATAAATATTCACCATTCAATCCCCTTTTTATGACTCATCATTCTTGCAAAACATGCAGAAACAAACAGAATGGCTCCGCGATAAATTAAGGAAAAATTCAACTTTGCGGCTAAACGAAGTTCAATGAAAGAGAGCAAGACAAAAAAAAGAGTTCCAAATCTCTGGGACGCATCAGCCTTTGTTCTCGTTATGGGACTGGTTGTCTTTTTAGCATTGGGTAGCAGTCAGATGTCAATACCTTACACGCCGGGTGAGTCAATTCCACTCTCTCTCAATCCGGTATACCTGCCCTTCTATGCATTGCGTACCGTTGTCCGAATGGTGAGTGCACTCATTTTCTCGTTACTGTTTACCTTCACCTACGCCACATTGGCCACAAAAAGTTCTCGTGCGGAAGCGATTATGGTACCGCTGCTCGACATCCTTCAATCAGTTCCTGTTCTTGGCTTTCTCTCCATCACGGTCACAGGGTTCATCGCTTTATTCCCCGGAAACCTTCTTGGTGTTGAAATGGCTGCCATCTTTGCAATCTTCACCTCCCAGGCATGGAACATGGCTTTCAGCTTTTATCAGTCTCTGAAAATTGTTCCAAAAGAGCTGAAGGAGGCCTCTGAACTTTTCGGTCTTTCACCCTGGAAAAAATTCTGGAAACTTGAGGTTCCTTATGCCACACCAAACCTGATCTGGAATACCATGATGTCGGTTTCCGGTGGATGGTTTTTTGTTGTAGCATCGGAAGCAATTACCGTAGGAAAAACCTCCGTAACGCTTCCCGGAATTGGCTCTTATGTCGCCAAGGCTCTTCAGGATAAAAATCTTTCAGCAATTGGCTTTGCTCTTCTTGCTATGCTGATTGTCATTCTCCTGTATAACCAGTTGCTCTTTCGTCCATTGGTGACATGGGCAGAAAAATTCAAAGTTGAATTATCAGAAGGTGAGAATCCACCTTCATCCTGGGTTTTTACCCTGTTTCAGCGTGCATATTATCTGCGTCGTTGCATACAAAAAATGAGCGATCTCTCAAGCTCCCTGATTGAAAGAGCCCCTGCATTACCACGGATTACCCTTAACTCGTGGACAACGACCGCTCGTTTCAGAAAGTTACAGGGAATTATCTGGTATGCCCTTCTGGCTCTCTCAATGACTTCCGGCCTCTGGATGCTCATCAGTTTCGTCATTGGAGGAGTTGATTATTCAGAAATTATCAATGTTTTCATGCTGGGTCTCTTCACACTCACCCGTGTTGTCGTCTTGCTGCTTTTGGCCTGTCTGATTTGGGTACCACTTGGAATTCTTATCGGCCTTCACCCTCGCTGGGCGACAACAGTTCAGCCCCTGGCCCAGTTCCTGGCTGCCTTCCCTGCAAACCTCCTTTTTCCTGTAGCGGTCTTTCTCATGGTTCGATACCATCTCTCCCCTGAAATTTGGTGCGCACCACTCATGATTCTCGGCACCCAATGGTATATCCTTTTTAACGTTATTGCGGGAGCATCGGCCATTCCGAACGATCTGCTTGAAGCCGCAAAAAACCTGGGACTCTCAGGATGGAGACTCTGGAAGTATTTGTTGCTCCCTGCCATCATTCCGTCATTACTCACCGGGCTTGTTACTGCCTCGGGAGGAACATGGAACGCCAGTATTGTCGCCGAAGTGGTAAGCTGGGGCTCAACAAAGCTCATCGCAACGGGTCTCGGCTCTTATATAGCACAATGGAGCGCCAAGGGTGACTATCCGCATATTGTTTTAGGTATCGCTGTCATGAGCCTCTACGTCGTGCTTTTCAACCGTCTCTTCTGGAGAAGGCTTTACTCCATTTCCCAAACTCGCTATCGTCTGGATTAGAAATAGAATGCTTATGGAAAACAATCTTCTTGTACTGAAAAATATTTGTAAGTCATTCAAGAAAACAGGAGGCGAAGAGCACCTTGTTCTTGACAAAGTAAGCCTTACTATCAGAGAGGGGGAGATTGTGGCACTTCTGGGACGTTCTGGTTCTGGAAAATCGACATTGCTCCGCATCATCTCCGGCCTTGCCCAACCAGTCAGCGGAGAGGTACTCTACAATGGAGTCGCTGTGAAAGGGCCAGTCAAAGGAGTGGCCATGGTCTTCCAAACCTTTGCACTTTTTCCCTGGTTTACTGTTCTGGAAAATGTCGAGCTGGGGTTGGAGGCTATGGGAATACCTAAAACAGAAAGAGGTCGAAGAGCTTTAGCTGCTATTGACCTTATTGGTCTGGACGGCTTCGAATCAGCATATCCCAAAGAGCTTTCCGGCGGAATGCGACAACGAGTCGGCTTTGCCCGTGCTTTGGTGGTTGAACCAACATTACTTCTGATGGATGAAGCTTTTTCGGCTCTTGATGTGCTCACTGCAGAAACACTTCGCACTGATCTGATCGAGCTCTGGCTGGAACGGCGTATTCCCACGAAAGGGATTCTGCTGGTATCTCATAACATTGAAGAGGCGGTTCTGCTTGCAGACCGGATTGTGATTCTTGGAACCAATCCCGGCACGATTCTTTCCGAGATTCATATCCCCCTTGCACACCCGCGCGATCGCGAAGCCCCGACATTCAGGAAACTTGTTGATGAGGTTTATGAGCTTATGACCAAACGGCCACGCAATACTACCAGTAAGAGCGAAGCAGTCCCCCTCTCATACCGTCTGCCTGACGCTCCCATCAATCAGTTGGCAGGATTAATGGAGGCACTTGCCAGTGATCTCTATAACGGAAAAGCTGATCTTCCAGAGTTGGCTGACCAGATGGGATTTGGGGTTGAGGAGCTGTTTCCACTTTTGGAAGCGCTTGAAATCTTGTCGCTTGCCCGCACAGAGGAGGGTGATGTGGAGCTGACAAGATTCGGCAAAAACTTTGTGGATGCCGACATTCTCCAACGCAAAGTTATTTTTGCTGAACTGGTGAACCGGCATGTTGCCCTTGTTGCCCACATACGCCATGTTATTGACGAGCGTCCAGGGAATCGTGCTCCAGAAGAGCGCTTTTTGCGCGAACTCGAAGATTATTTCAGTGAAGAGGAGGCTGAAAGAGTTTTGCTGGTTGCCATTGAATGGGGACGCTATGCCGAAATTTTCGCCTATAAAGAGGGCGCTGGAATACTGAGCCTCGAAAACCCCGGCAAAATTGATAATGGATAAAAAGCAGAGTTACTGCAGAGCAGGATGCAGCAATCCTGACAACGCTTTGATAACCATTATTCATCGATAATTATTTTCAATTACTTATGCACGAATATTTATTTACTTTCCAGGAGTTTCTGAAAGTTGTACCGGGTCTGCTTATTTTTCCTATTTCGTTATATCTTGGTTTGCAAAAAATCGGAACGAAAGTAATGGCCAGAATTTCATTTGGCAATAATCCAATATCACCACATTGCATAAGATATGTCGATCTCAGAAATATGAAAGATCGCACCATTGTCATATACTCAATATATGCATCTTTAAATGATGGCGAATTCCTGTTAGAATTAAAACAGTGCAATCCTCCCCTTATTCTTAAAGCACATCAGTCGATTATTGCTGCGATTGCCCCATACTCTTTCTTGCTGCTCGATGGAAAAAAAATGGAACTGGAAAAATCAATGATTGGAAAAACAACAATTTATCTTGAGTTGGCACATAGCACCGTCAAATGCGACACCGAGATATACAAGAAGAATACAAGTAAAAAGCTGAGCAAGTATCAAATGCTGGAGAATATCACAAAAAATTTCAATGGAATTATTTATGACGAGCACGCAGTTTACGCTATAACCTACGGTTCAAGCTCCACAGTAAAAACAGCAATAGTAAATGATGCTGGTAGCGTAAGCGGAGAAGGCTGGTACTTCAATATCTCCCAACTCACGATGCAATCAATGCGCAGCAAAGAGGCTATTGAGGCTGAACTGAATGAAAGGGGCTTTGATGCGCATGTTGAATGGTTTAAGGTCTATCTTCTCCGAAAGTATTCGTAAATAATCTCCGAAAATCTCGTCTGGTTGTGCAAAAAGCGGATCAGGAGATGCTCTTGCCTTTGATTTGGTAAACGTCCCGAGCTTTCTCATCATCAAAAACTGCGACATTATTGCTACAGATAAAATCTCCTCCCACTTTTTTTAACGTCCCTTCCAGAGATGATAACTGGTTTCCTGAACAGTTGAAATCACCCTTTACTCTTTTCGGAGCACCTTCGAGTGAAATCAGCTTGTTCCCGGAAC